>Ga0154777_1127_pt1 | contig 26737 bp, 21 predicted proteins | sample Rifle2008BG16ft_FD_105785 | JGI IMG/M metagenome (GOLD analysis project Ga0154777, IMG submission 105785) | Chloroflexi bacterium RBG_16_47_49 | reverse complement strand
ATACCCCTCCGTAGAGCCGTATTGAAGTGCCTGTGCACCCCACTCTTTTAATACTTGCCCACAGGCTGCACTAAATTCTTCCACCGGAAAAACATCCGGTGCCGGTAAACCTCCTGCAAACGAGATCACTTCAGGGTCTTCAGTCAATTTAAGCAATTCACGAATAGCTGAGCTGGTCATGCGCTGTGTCCGTTGGGCGTAACGATGATCCCAAGGGGTTTCCATTAGGTCACTCTCCTTTTATGACATTATCGGATTAATCAATCAAAGGCCAGCATGTAAACAATGGTACCCTATCAACCTCAACAATTTACAGCTTTGGGAATCGTCGCAGGACATGAGCTGGTGAAGGCAGGATCACACGCTCACCTACCTTGAGTGTACCAAGCGTCTTACTGCTATCCTTGGGTGCACCCTGGTAGATATAGATGATCGTTCCCTTTGCCGAAGATTTCGATTCGAAAAAAGCCTGCCCGGTCAGGTAGCTATCCTTATCCACTGCACAGCTGGTGACATGACCTATTACGCGTCCGCGCCAATCCACTACCGGATCACCCAGATGTGCCATACGCACGCCTTTTTCATCAAAACAGAACCGAACCAGCTCACCTTTACGACTCTTTTCTTTCTCAAGAAATGCTTCCCGACCCACAAACCACGGTTTATATGTCTTTACAAATTGACCAAAACCCGCTTCAGCTGGTCCTAAATTCAACTCTCCACCCATTTCATGACCGTAAAGGGGTAAACCGGCTTCAGTGCGGAGAGAGTCCCGTGCCCCCAAACCGCAAGGCTTGATCCCGTGTGTGTTCCCCAACTCAAGGATGGTATTGAACAGCTCATCCGCCCTGCTTGGATGGACGAATATCTCATAAGAAAACTTCTCACCCGTATAACCAGTGCGTGAGATGATCAGATCGAAACCACCCAATGTTACTTCGCATATATGGGTACGTTTGAGATAGCGCACACAGCGGCATGTTCCTTCGTCACTACCTAGCCCCAATAGGATCTGTCTGGAACGTGGACCTTGCAATGCGATGTCTACACGCATGTCGCTTCCTTCTTTAGGATCTTTTAAATTTCGCAGTCTTGCATTTCTACCAAATACTTTTGCCCAAGGTCTTCGGTTATCAACCAATACCCGGCCTTCTTTCACTGCATTCAACCATTCCCAATCCTTATCAGCATTGGCGGCATTTACCACCATCAGCATTTTCTCCCTGCCTCTTTTATAAACGATCAAATCATCGATGACATTAGCATCAGGATCGAGGAAATGCGTATAGCATGATTCGCCCACTGATAGATAACTTACGTCATTCGCCACTACGCTATCCAAAAAAGCTGCTCCATCCGGACCTTCCACTTGAAAAACACCCATGTGAGCTACGTCGAATAATCCCGCTGTCTGTCTGACTGCCAGGTGCTCTTCCATAACCGTTGTGTACCAGACAGGCATCTCCCAACCTGCGTAAGTGATGATCTTCGCACCAAGCTTTTTATGGGTTTCAAATATCGGGGTACGCTTAAGCTCAGACTGCTTTTCCTCCCATTGGAACTTTGCGAGAGACTCACCTTTTCCGACTTCCATTCCAATGAAATAAGGTTTCGGAGCAACCACGTCACCTTTCATCGGTATTGAGGGCTTAGCAGGAGAGACCATCACGACTGTCAAACCAGGTAGTTTCTTTAATACGTCCTCATCAAATGCCACATAGCCGTCCGAAAGATCACGCAACCAGGCTGTCACGATCCCTTGCATTTTGGCAGGAATGGTGAGCTGGAATTGATATATGCCAAGGCAAGTCAATGTTCCATCGACTGCTCCATCCGGGGTATATATCCGGGTCGGCTGGCTTTCCCTAGTTTTTAAGTCTTCGATATCACTGGTGAGAGCTTCGCTTAGGAACAACCGCACTCTCTCACCGGATAACTCCAACACTGACCATTCACTCTCCCCTGGCTTTTCATCGATGTAATAAAAATGGGGATATCCGTGTTGGCTGGCGGAATAATCGATACCTGCACTTTCAGCTAATCTTCTTACCTTTATTTTTCCTTCTTCCAAGGCGTGAAAATCCACCTTCGCCCGCCGTAGAATGCCATCCGCACCCATTCGTCCATGCGGTTTGGTCGAATGCAGAATATCAGCGATGATATCAGCCAATTGTTTCATCTCGGTTTCCTTGAAACCTCGTTGAGTCACCCAGGGTGTTCCCATGCGGATTCCAGAGGGATCTGCCGCTGATTCATCTCCCGGTATCGTATTGCGGTTGACCACAATCCCGGCAATATCCAGGATGCGCGAGGCCATATCACCGGAGAGACCCGTGCCATCCGGTCCAACCACAGTATTGCATGCCAGGTTCATCATGTGGGTATTGGTGCCACCATAAGCAATCCTGAAGCCACGCTGCCGAAGCTTGTCAGTGAACGTTGCACAATTCTTTACCACTTGGTGTTGAAGCTGTCGGAACTGTTCTGTCCTAGCAACTTTAAAAGCTACCGCCATACCCGCATATGAATTGACATGAGGTCCACCTTGCTCACCTGGGAAGACTGCCCGGTCGATATTTCTGGACATCTTCTCATCAAAGGTCAGAATGCAGGCGCCGCGAGGACCACATAATGATTTATGTGTGGTGAATGTGACCACATCCGCATAACCAATTGGTGAGGGGTAAGCACCGGTCGCTACCATTCCAGCAATATGTGCGATATCTGCAAATAGATATGCTCCCACCTCATCAGCAATCTGGCGGAATCGTTTCCAATCGGCTGCCCAGGGGTAGGAAGAATAACCCGCGATGATAAAGCGTGGATTATGCTTTCGTGCCAGTTCTTCTACTTGATCATAGTTGATCTGTTCGGTCTGTGGATCCACTGGGTAATGCACTGCATTGTAAAATTTACCCGATCGATTTACCGGTGAGCCATGCGTCAGATGACCTCCGTGGAGCAGGTCCATACCCATGATGGTGCTACCTGGCTCCACCAGGGCATGATAAACTGCATTATTTGCGGGTGCACCGGATAAGGGCTGTACATTCACGTAGATATTATCAGCGTCGACCATATCGTTGGCAAATAACTCCGCACACCTGCGGCGTGCCAGCTCTTCAATAGTATCCGCATATTCCACCCCTTTATAATAGCGTTTATCCGCATAGCGTCGAAAATTAGTTAATCGCGCTGGGAAATCCAGAATTTCATCCTCGCTCATACTCCGGGTCTCTTCCCGCGGGTAACCTTCTGCATAAATGTTTTGAAACGCAGAAGAAAGCGCCTCGCGAACTGCCATGGGAGCCTGACTTTCGCTAGGGATCAGGATCAATTTCCGAAATTGCCTTTCGGCTTCTAATTGGGTTAACTCATATATTGCGGGATCCAGCTCAGCCAGATTGCCGCGAAACAGATAATCTTCCATTCTTGTCTCCTGGATGCATATTGAGTGTAATGATAGACACGTGAATTGTATCTTTTTGGCGTAGAAGGGTCAAGTGATCCTCAGATAAACCGTGATTTCCTCAGCCACCCCTGGGCAGAATCATACACCTGCCATTCAGTTCTATGGATTTTTCCTCGAAATGGCCAGATGGAAACTCAAATGACGCTTGATCGATTAAAACATGCAGATCAGTAATTCCATTCAAAATCCACTTGATAAAGTAACGACTTCCCGCTTATGAGAAGTAAATAGTTTTCGATAAAAAGAGCTGCGATATCTGGAAGGTAATTTCTTGCCGCCATATGGAAGGTAAGGTATGTGTTGGGTGTACACCACAAGGGATGGTCTTCTGCCAACGGTTCTTTATCTAAAACATCGAGAACCGCCCCCGCTAATGCGTTAGAATTTAATGCTTCCATCAGAGCGGATTCATCAACTGTGCTGCCTCGCCCGATATTTACCAGCCAGGCGGTATGAGGCAAAGCAGACAAAAAGGCAGCATCTACTAAACCCTTGGTAGCTGTTGTACCCGGCAGTGAGCAGACCAGGTAATCCAGCTCAGCTGCAAACTCGAGGATAGAGCCTGTATGAAAATATCGATCTACATCGGAGCACGTTTCACTCTGGCGGGTATATCCAAGCACATACATCCCGAAGTGATGGGCGGTGCCGGCTAAATGAGCTCCGATCGACCCGACACCCAGAAGTCCAATTCGCTTACGTTTCAAGGTACCATAAGGTCGCTGATCCCATTTCCGCTTGAGCTGAGACTGCCAGCGAGGTAAAATTCTGCGCTCGATCATAAGCAAGTATCCGAATACTTATTCGGACATCATCGCTCCATAGACGTCCCGTGCATTGGTTAGCACATAATCACGACGCAAACCAGGCACTAATAATGGCTCCACTCCAGCCCAGCTGGTTTGCACCCACTGTAAGTTTGGCATGTGGTTTAATACCTGGCATACCAGGGATGGTTCACCAAACAGCAGATCACATTTAGCCCCAATATTAATTGCCTCATCAGGGTCGTCCACTGCAATTATGGATAATCCCGGCAATTCAGTTGTCTCAATTAATTGTTTATAGCTTTTAAAATCTTTGGATAAGATGAGCAGATGATGGTACTCAGCATTATTTTCCATATGGATGAACTAAGGAGTTGTGTGTTTTACAAAATAAATTTCACATGCTTCATCGATCAATTCCTCAGTCAGGTGAATTTCCCGGTCATCATAATTGCACAACGCTCTAATGATTATCAGTAAATCCCTCGGATGAACAGCTTGAAATTGCCGGTTATCATTACGGTACCACTTTACTATTAAATGATCATAGCAAACTTCATCGAAATAAATACTCATCTGTTGGCATACTTTTTGAAAAATTGTTTTGTATCTTGATTCATCAGGATTAAATATCCCCACCTTCATTTGAATTCGGCGGAAAAACGCCTCATCAGCCAGGTTATAAGGATCCAGGTTGGTACAGAATATGATTAATGCCCGAAATGGGATGATAATGGTTTGTCCAGTCCGCAAACGCAGAAAATCCACACCATTTTCCAGAGGCATGATCCACCGGTTGAGCAAGTCTATCGGACTAGCTTGTTGTCGACCAAAATCATCAATAATGAATACTCCTCCATTTGCTTTAAGCTGTAATGGTGCTTCATAGAATTTCGCCAGTGGATCGAAACGAAGATCAAGGGATTCAATCTTCAGCTCACCGCCAACAACGACGGATGGTCGTTTAAATAAACCCCACCGTCCATCAAGCGTGCCTTTCTGCTCTGCCTCGATTTCTTGATGAAAAAGGCGATCGTAAATTTGAATGATCTGACCACCTGCCGTTAAAGCATAAGGTAACCAGATTGGATCAGTCCCGCTTATTAATTGAGAAATATACATGGATATGGTGGTTTTACCGTTACCAGGAGGACCATAGAGAAATAACGATGCAGCAGAATTTACTGCCGGTCCAATCTTTCGATGGAAATCATCAGGCAGGACTAAATCGCTCAATGCTTTTTTTATCTGTGCAGGTTTAACCAGACGTGGACCAGTCGACTGCAATTCAATTGCATCATGATATCGGTGGACAGGAACTGGAACAGGTCCAACATATTGGCACCGTTCCATCGATTCCCGCGCTCGATCTTCGCCAGGACCGGATAGCTTGTAAATATAATTCAATGGTCCATGGGACGCTGATAACTGTGAAACCTCAACCAGATGTTCCTTGCGTAACCAATCAAGTAATTGTTCTAGTGCATGTGGTACCCGCATTACCTGTGATATTCGCCGGAAATCCACATTGCCTTCAGTATAGAGCAGGCGAAGAATGATATCGATCAATATGTTTTGGGGTATGTCCAGATCTTCAACTGACTTTGGCTGGGCTAGGATATCTTCTAACAACTGATTATTCGACATTATTATCTCCACCGTTGGTCCTTGTAGGATTGTACACTGCCATTATACAATGAACCCAGTGGAAAAACTTCATGGATGTATTTACTCTAGAGATATCGCTGCAGCTTTTACCCCCCCCCAATAGATTCACCCTGATTCCATCCAGAGGAATCCAATAATCCCCTGGTTGATGTGATCATATGAGAATGAGGTAGAGTTTAATTTACAATAGTAGATCCGGGTGTACAGCTCATTTTACTTCACCCTTGATCGTAAGCTATTTTGAGCTTTACGATATCCAGTTTGGTCATCTGAAGCATGGCATGCATTACGCTTTCCACTTTCTTGGTGTCCTTATCTGCCATCAACTCACCCAGAATGGTGGGGACGATCTGCCAGGATATGCCATATTTATCAGTCAGCCAGCCACATTGCCCTTTTTCTCCTCCCTCGGAAAGTTTTTCCCAGAGTTCATCCACCTCAACCTGGTTTTCGCAATTGACGAATAACGATATTGGGGGTGTAAATTTGAATATCGGGCCACCATTTAAAGCCATAAAGTCCTGTCCGTTCAACTTAAACGTAACCGTCATAACTTTCCCCTTCTCACCAGGACTTTCTGCACCGGAATAGGATATATAGTCTATCTTTGAATTTTTAATTATGGATGTATAGAATTTCGCTGCCTGCTCTGCCTGAACGTCAAACCACAGGCATGGTTCGATTCCTTTCATTGTCATCACTCCTTCTCGTAAAGAAAATAGTTACAACCTCGAAATATCATGATTTGCTGAGATTAAAGTAGTAGCTATTTATACCTATTTCGACCATTTTACTATGATTTTATCCATTTCTCCAGTCAATTTACCAAAAATAATTGTATTGATACCATTACCTTTTGATGAAAATAAATCTCCTCCGCGTATATGCAGAGGAGATATTATTCCGATCAAATTCTTCTCATTCGCTCGAGAAAATTACTTACCCCCATTAACTCCAGCAGCTGATCTGATAAGAAGATACATTTTATTACGAGATATTATTTGTTGGTAAAACCTTCTTCAGTAATGCGATACTTCGTTGGGCAGCTGTATCCGGATCAGGCATCGGTATGAACTCACCGGAAATCCATCCGGTGTATCCGGTGGATTTCAATGCCTGAAGGATGGCGCTAAAGTCCAGGTGCCCTCCTCCGGGATACCACCGGTTTGAATCAGCTACATGAAAGTGAAATATATGCTCGGATGAACTAGTGATGCAATTCTCGATGGTTTGCTCCTCAATGTTCATATGGAATGTGTCCAGCAATAAGCCAAAGTTCGGTGAGCCGATCTGATGGATTAATTCCAACCCTTCACCTGCGGTGTGGATCAAATCCGTTTCATATCGATTCAATGGCTCTAAAGCCAATCGTACGCCGTGCACGGTTGCGTCATCAATACATTCATGCAGGCTTTTTCGGAGATAATCCAATGATTGTGGTTTCGATTGACCTGGGGGTGTAACACCTCGAATCAAGCCAATAATGACCAGGGCATCCATCCGCTTTGCCAGCTGGATATGGTGTTTTATCCGGTTAATCGCTGTATTACGGATGTCAGGATCTGGATTGGTAAATGATAACCGTTCTTCGCCCCATGCCTGCCCTGTACCGATGGCCGGCACTTTTACCTCATGACTGGCCAGGATGGTTTCCAGCACATCCACATTGATAAGATCAGGATCGCGAATTGCTAGCTCAACACCGTCGTAACCCCACCCAGCAATCTTGGCAAGATTGGCTTCAAAATCACCTTTAAAAACCACTGCTTCAAACTGCGCTTGATGAGTGGATAGGACAATGGATAACTTTGATTCAATCAACGAGTCAATACACTCCTTTATCGGATGAGATTTTGGACCAGATAGCCAGCTACCCAGGTTACTCGGCTAGATAAGTGATTTTGCATTCCTTACGGTCTGTTTGCAACTTGAGAATGTTCTCCGGTAGTTCATGCAGGCTGATTTTCTTTGTACTCATCGGGGTCATATCCATACCGGTAGCCATACATTCAATCACACGAGGGAAATTCCCATGCCCCGAATGACCTTGTGCGCCAATGATACGCGCCCTCCGAACCTGCAATACTTCACCCATGACAGGCATTTTCGCATTGGCACGCGCCGTCACTACCACAGTGCTGTTGATGGTCCGACCCTCCCAAATTACTCGCTCAATTCCGGGATAAACCACCTCAGGCAACCCGGTAGCTTCCATGAACAGATCAGCTCCCATCCCATCCGTGATTTCCAGCACCCGTGACGCAAAATCCTCTTTCATTGGGTTGATGTGATAATCCGCGCCTAACTTTAAAGCCATGCGGGCACGTTCTTCTTGTGTTTCAGAAATGATGACTTTGGAAGCACCTGCCCGCTTGAGGATCGCACAGGCTGCGATTCCAACCGGACCACCTCCCAGTATCACTGCCCGGTCGCCAGGGCGGATACCTCCACCTCGTTCGATAACCGCATTGTATGCCACTGCAGCTGGTTCCACCAGGCTTCCTGCTACAAAGATTTCGTTCCCTTTGTACCTGTTTTTCAATGGTTCAAGGCTCCAGACCGTCCGGGAAGGTACCAGGATGTATTTGGTATAGGCACCATTCACATTGAAACCGACTTCATCCAATCGTTCACAGTGATTAGGTTGCCCGTCAGCGCAGGGTTTACATTGCCCACACCAAAGCATTTCTTCGGAGGTCACCGGTTCACCAACCTTAAATGGCTGGTTGGTGCGTTTATTGATGGCGTTTTTACCAGCATCCACGACCACGCCTGAGAACTCATGCCCAAGGATGCTCGGAAAACCGGTCAAGCCTGGGTAGAAAATATATCCATCTTCGTCCGCTTGTGCCATGTGAACATCCGATCCACAAATGCCACAAGCCTTGACTTCCAATAAGACTTCTTCAGGTCCAGGAGTCGGAATATCATATTCCCTGATCTCCAACCGAGGGTGACGCCATACCAAACTGCCCAGGTAGGTTTGGCGCCCTTCGATATCCTTTGCTCCCAGCTTGAAATCCGGTTTTGGATCCCAATCAGCTACCAGAGTAACACCTTGCATTTTTCCATTCATACACCATCTCCTCTGTTATCAAATCAATCCAATATTATTCGCTAAATGACTAAACATTAAACCTCAGTACCCTGCCCGATGCGTGGCAGTGCATAAACAGGTTTCCATCCGGGCGAAAGTGGCTCACGTAGGAAGGGTTCCAGCTCTTGGGCACTGCGCAGGGTTACTTCTTCGACCGGAGGTAATTTTCCAGCGGGGAATGCACTGAGGACGTCATCATGCCACAAAGTCAGGTACTTTAATATCGCTGCGATCGGGCGTTTCGCTTTACTCGCTGCACCATCACGGGCTTTACCCACTACCCCTTCTGGTGTGGCGGCAATTTCAATGGCAAAATGCCCTTCACCTTCTGACCATCGGCTGGGTCGACCAAATGGATCCACCGATTTATCAAAATGACCCTCGGGTAAGTAACTCTTACCTTCCGTATCCACTGCATAGTCCATGTCAACCATGTTAGGGTGTAATAGTAAACTCAATGATGTCTCGCTCTCATCGGCATGCACAAAGTTAGTCCCCATCTGCCCACCACGTTCGCTTGAGCGGAAGAACTCGCGTACACCCCGATGCCAGTCAATTACCCGGTAAATTCCGGGCAGCTGGTAACGCTTTTGGAATTCCTGCACTGCCGATTCGAGCATCCATAATTGCCCGTGATTGTTGACGATCAGCTGCTTGCGAAAGCCATCATTCCACAAACCCAGCATTACATCGATCATCATTTCCCGTACCACGTGCTCCCGCACGATTACTGTGCCAGGCATCCCCAGATGGTGATAAGGGTGACCGCCGTACATTAGTGGAGGTAAAGCCAGATTCACCGCTGCACCACGTCTGGCAGTATAACGTCGCACCCCTTCACAGATCGCACTGACATAGAGTGTATCCGCCGCGCTTGGAAGATGCCTTCCGTGTAGCTCAGTACAACCAACCGGAATGAACACGATATCATTTTTCTTACGGTTGGCTTCTACTTGCCAGCGGGTGGTCGTTTGAATATATGAACCAGGTTTAGCCCATTCGACGGGAGAAGGAATACCATAATCTGTCAAAATGCCTTCAACCTGCTCATCTGAGGCATCCCAGATTTCTTTCTTTAATCGACCAGTCGGGTTATCCTCAAAAAACAGGTCTGGTTGATTGGTAGACAAATATCCAGCGGGTAGTTTGTTATTAGCCATTTTTTTCTCCATTAAAAAGTATGTTCATTAAGTGAGTATTGGTTACAAATTCCTGATGGTTCAGAAGATGAAATTCTCTATCTTATCCGATAAACTCTTTCATGCTTATCGGACGGTTTTGTCTAAATGATTCCCACGTTGCCATTCCAAGTAAAACTGCCATGCGGCTATCCTGACCAGTGGGAGAGACCGGTTTATCATCCCGGACACATTGGATGAATTGCCGGACCTCATTGATGTAACCATCCGCATATCTCTGTATAAAGAAATATGGGAGTTTGGCAGAATGATATCCATCTCCATTACCTTTAACGACGGTATTCTCATATTCATTTCCTGCCATGGCTGTACCATTTGAGCAAAACACCTCCAGGCGTTGGTCATATCCATAAACACATTGCCGGCTGTTATCAATCGTGCCTACTGCACCATTTGCGAATCGCAAGGTGATGATATTGGTATCCACATCACCAATTTCTTTGAGGTAGGGTGCCACGAGAACATTCCCAATAGCATACACTTCCTCGATCTCACCAATTTGGAAACGCGCCATATCAAAGTCGTGTATGCTCATATCCAGGAACATTCCACCGGAGGTTCTGGCATACTCAAGCGATGGTGGCTCAGGATCTCTGTTGATTAAGTGTAAGATACATGGATTACCAATATCACCTGATGTCACGATTTCACGCACCCGTCGAAAGCTCCTATCAAACCTTCGATTAAAACCGACTTGAAGCTTTACCTTCGTTTTTTCTATTGTATCTAATACCTCATCAGAGCTTTCCAGATCAAGAGCTAAAGGTTTTTCACAAAAGATCTGTTTTCCTGCATTTGCTGCGTCTTTTACTATAAATGCATGGGTATCAGTGTTCGTGGCAATCAATACCGCTTCGATATTCTTGTCTTCCAGTACCTCGTGGTAATCTTTGACCACCCGCTCTATACCAAGCTCGTCTGCCACAGCTTGCGCAACTTCCAGGCGAATATCACAAATCGCCACCACATTCGCCTCATGGATGCTGCGGACGAGATCGCGCGTATGGACGCTTCCAATTCGCCCGGTACCGATGACTGCAATATTGACTTGTCGCTTCATTTTTTCCTCACTAAACCTTCATTACGATCTTCATTGCGCTTTTTGGATGATGAGACTTGCTCTTAATATCCAAGCCCAACTCATCAAATGCTTTGATCCCATCTTCCAATGGGATAATTTTCGTAAAGAACGGGTCCATGTTAAAACGTTTCTCTTGGAATATTCGGATGGAAGGGACCATCGTGTTCTGCCCCAGGTACAATCCAAGGATTTTGGTTGCCCACCGTGTGATATCGTTCGGTACAACAGTAGCTTTGACGCTCGAATCCATACCAAATGGTAAGACTTTACCGCCAGGAGTCACGCATTGGAGCGCTTGCTCAAAAGCATTACCGGTTGCTTCAATGACGATATCGGCTTTGCGTCCATAAGTGAACTCAGTAATTTTTTCGACAACATCCACTTCTTTCGGATTCCATACCGTCAGACCACATTCCTTGGCTACATTAATCCGGAATGGGTCTATCTCAGTTACGGCAACTTTGACAGCAATATTCTTGGCAAATTGGGCAAATAGGTAACCGATCGGACCGAATCCGAGGATCATAACATAATCGTAGGGTAACATGAGTAGGGTGTTCATCCCATTTACAACGGTGGCTAATGTCTCTACCTGAGTTCCCAGTATATCGTCAATCTCATCTGGTAATAGAAAACATTGTTTTTCAGGTACTAGACAATACTCAGCATATCCACCATTTCGCATAACTCCAAGGGAACTATGTTTGATTTCAACACACTGGCTAGTCAAGCCCATTCGACAGAAAGTACAAAACCCACAGCGGATATTGGGGTCAATCGCCACACGATCTCCCACGTTGACATGAGTCACATGTGTGCCGATCTCTACAACCGTTCCACAGAACTCATGTCCAAGCACGGTATTCTCTTTATAATGATGTTTCCCTTCTACGATCTTGATATCTGAGCCACATATACCAACCGCAGATACTTTGAGCAATACATCATATGGCTGGGTAACATGTGGGATTGGTATTTCGGTATATTCAATTTTCCAAACATCCTTGAGAACCAGTGCCTTCATTGTGTCCATTCTTTCCTCCTATCCAAATATTTAAAGTAGTGTAGTTTAGAATAAATCACTTCGTTTGCGGACTATTCTTGATATCAATTTGTATCTCTATAAATCCGAGAAATGCAATTTATCATCGTTGGATGCGTGCCGAAGCACCTTGTGCAAAGGCGCGTACCTCTGCAATTGATGCCATTGTCTGATCACCAGGGAAGGTAGTCACGAGGGCACCATGTGCCCATCCCAGATTGACTGCCTCCTGAGGTCCTTCTTCTGTGAGCAGTCCATAGAATAAACCAGCCGCGAATCCATCTCCACCACCAATCCGATCGAGGATATCAAGCTCGCAGCTCGGGGGACTATATATCTTTCCATCAATCCAGGCAACCGCGCCCCAGGAATGGCGGTTAGTCGAATGTACTTCCCTTAATGTCGTTGCGACCACCTTAATCTGCGGATATCGTTTTGTTACCTCTTCAATCATTTTGTAAAACTTGCTCGGGTCCAGTTTGGATTTTGAAGCAATGTCAGGTCCAGGGATACCAAGCCCAGATTGCAGATCTTCCTCATTACCCACCAAAACATCCACATTCTCAACGATGCGATTAAGTATGGAAATCGCCCGTTTATTGTCACCCCATATGCTCCATAACTTCGGTCGGTAATTTAAATCGAAAGAGATCACCGAGCCCTGAGCTTTTGCTGCTTTCATCCCTTCAATGATTAATTCACTCGTGGTTTCGGATAAAGCCGCAAATATGCCCCCACTATGGAACCAGCGTGCACCACCTGAAAATATGGTATTCCAATCAAAATCGCCTGGTTTGAGCTGGGCAGCCGCTTCGTTCGAGCGATTATAAAAAACCACTGGTGCCCGCACGCCTTGCCCACGGTCACTGTAAATAGTTGCCATATTAGGTCCAGTTACTCCATTGTGACTGAACCACTTGTAAAACGGCTTGACACCCATTGACCTGACCCCAGTTGCGATCAATTCGCCAATTGGGTAATTAACCATTGCAGAGATTATCCCCGTTTGCAGACCAAAGCAATCCGCCAGATTGGCAGCTACATTGTATTCTCCCCCACTGGGGTAGATCCGAACTTCCGTGGCTTTTCGGAATGGGATGACCCCCGGATCTAACCGGTGATTGAGCGCACCTAAAGCAATAAAGTCTAGTCCACCTTTTGCTGGTATTTTTAGGCTGGTCTTCATTACGATCTCCTCTTTGTCATTACCTTGTCAATCTCTTCCAATAATAGACCTCGCGGTTAACCTTTCTTCCACACAGTTGAGGTGATATCACCCCCATGACCAGTCCAATTCGTATGGAAGTATTCACCACGCGGCCTGTCCAGACGCTGGTAAGTATGCGCTCCAAAATAGTCGCGTTGTGCTTGCAATAAATTGGCGGGTAAACGCTCGTGCCTGTACCCATCAAAGAATGCCAGTGAGCTTGACATGGCAGGTGTTGGAATGCCAGCTTTTACTGCCTTCGCTACCACTCGTCGCCATCCTGTCTGAGCTGATATTACCTGCTGCGTAAAATAAGGTGAAAGCAACAAGTTCTCCAGAGATGGATTTGCATCATAAGCCTCCTTGATCTTCCCAAGGAAGGCTGACCGAATGATGCAGCCCCCTCGCCACATTAATGCAATACCTCCATAATTTAAATTCCATCGATACTCCTTTGCAGCCGCTCTGAAGAGCATATATCCCTGGGTATAAGACATGATCTTGGACGCATATACCGCTTGTTCCAAATCGTTTATAAATGTCTTTGGATCTCCTGTGATACTCGGGCGTGGTCCAGATAATACCTTCGCAGCTGCACTCCGTTCATCCTTCAAGGATGACAGCGCACGTCCAAATACAGCCTCTACTACCATGGTAAGCGGGACTCCCATATCTAATGCTGATATACCCGTCCACTTGCCTGTCCCTTTTTGTTCAGCCACATCCAGGATTTTTTCCACCAAGGGTTTACCATCCTGATCCATAAATCCCAGGATATCCCGCGTGATTTCAATCAGATATGATTCAAGTTTCCCAGTGTTCCATTTATCAAGGATGGTGTGCATCTCCCCAGCTGTCAGTCCCAATCCCTCCTTCATCAATTGGTAAGCTTCGCAGATCAGCTGCATATCCCCATATTCAATTCCATTGTGCACCATTTTGACGTAATGACCTGCCCCGTTTTCACCTACCCAGTCACAGCACGCTTCCTCCCTGCCCTCCTGATTCTTCACCTTGGCAGCAATGGCTTGAAATATCGGTTTAACATGCGCCCAGGCAGCTTGTGAGCCTCCCGGCATGATGGATGGACCATGGCGGGCACCTTCCTCACCCCCCGAAACCCCTGTGCCTACATACAATAATCCTTTCGATTCCACATACGCTGTTCGACGGATAGTATCGTTATAATTCGAGTTACCGCCATCAATAATGATATCGCTCGGTTCCATATACTGAATGAGTAACTCGATAAAGTCATCCACAGGTTTTCCTGCCTGGACCATCAGCATGACACGTCGAGGTTTGATCAGAGTATTGATCAGTTCTTCAAGCGAATGGGTACCGATCACCCGAGTCCCCTTGGCGCTGCCTCTTAGGAAGTCATCCACTTTTGAGATGGTACGGTTGAATACCGCCACTCTGAACCCATGATCATTCATATTTAAAACCAGGTTCTGTCCCATCACTGCCAATCCAATCAAACCAATGTCTGCTTTTTCCATCTTCAGCTCCTATCTTATTGTTTCACCCATTATTATTAATAATTGTTAGTCCTTATGAGTCATCAAGAGTCAAGGATTCCTGAGTCGGTATAACAACTCCCCAGCTTGTGGTACAACTAAAATTCCTTCCTCTTCGCGGTATTCCCATTCATTAATATTTATTTCTGCAGGTGACAGATATCCCAGGTTGATTCTCCGGCAGCGCTCTGCGGATATTCCTGTGGCGAGGGTTACCTGTATCCTTGAGGTCTCAATGCCGGTTTCCGAGTCATACTTACCCAAACCTATTAAATGGGTAGAATGAGCCAACACTCCACCTGGGTAATCCTTGTATCGCTCCCATTGAGACAGGAAATAGTCACGGCAGTGATAACCAATCTCGTCAATCAGCTTACCATGGGTGTAACTTACTTCATGGATATGCGGGGCAAAAATAACAACCTCCCCGCCATCAGCGATGACGGGTTCCAATTTGTACATGCCTTTGGCTGCTGTCCACAGGTCATCATACATCTTCGGCATGATGGACAACACCCGCTTGAAGGACTTCTCTTTATAAACGATCTGCCTATTACTAGATAATTTTGCTGCAGCCTGCCAGGCTTCTTTTACCGGTCCGAAATAAAGCCCTGCAACACCCTCATGCTTAACGACCAATCCAAAGCACATGGTTGGGATATTAACAAAATCTGCCGCCCGTTCAATGACTACACGCACAGGGGTGTTCAACATACCAATGACCTTGTAACTCGTTATCAGCGCACCCAGCCAATGTGTGAAGTTGATGATCTCGGGTCCGGCAATACCCGGGAAGAAATATTTATTACCGCCTGAAAACCCCACTACTTCATGCGGAAAAACCGGACTGCAGATAATGATCTGATCATAATCAAAGATGTGCCTGTTAAGCTGGACTGGTACATCATTGGAAAGTAGACCATCCGTAATCTGGTGGATTTCTTTCGCTGGTATCGTGCCAATATGAACAAAGCTCTCAGGTTTTTGCCATTCATGATTGAATATCTGAATACTTCCGACCTTCCCGTCGACCACTCTTCTTCCCACCAGCTTGGTGAGCTGACCATCATCTAAAGGTTGGTGGGTTCCTAGTGCCACGAGAAAATCCAGTTTCGTCACACGCTGGCCTACGTATTCCTCTAGTAGATCGAACATCAAGGGCATAGGCATCGTCCGGGTGCTATCCGGAATGAGCACGATCACGCGCTTGCCATCCAGAGCACATGAAGCCAGTCCTTCCTTCACAATCGCTCGGATCTCTGCTTCGCTTAGGTATCCATCCTTCAACCCTTCGCCAATAATCATAATCGTCTCAATTTATCCCAATTGGTATTCTCAATTGTGTGCTTGTTGATTTTCAAACTCCACTGTATGCTGAGAATCCTCCATCAATCGGTACGACAATCCCAGTAATAAAAGATGCAGCTGGTGAAAGCAACCAAAGAACCGTACCAACCAGATCTTCCGGATTGCCAAAACGTCCCATGGGGGTGTGATCGATAATTGTTTGGCCTCTTTCACTTAGATTTCCGGTCACTCGATCAGTCAACAAGTACCGATTTTGATCTGTCAGGAAGAATCCCGGCGCGATGGCATTCACCCGTATATCCTGTGAATACTCCTGTGCCATATGGACGGCCAGCCACTGTGTAAAGTTGCTGACTGCCGCCTTTGCAGCCGAATAAGCAGGAATCCGGGTGAGGGGACGGAATGCATTCATCGATGATATATTGAGAATAACACCCTTTTTCTGCTGGGCAATGAGCTTTCCGAACACCTGGCAAGCGTAAATGGTACCAATTAAATTCAGATCAACTACCCATTGGATGGCGCTATCGGGGAGATCAAAAAAAGATAAATCAGCATTGGTTGTGGCACGCGGATTGTTCCCGCCAGCACCATTGACAAGGATATCCACGCGACCGTATGAGTGCATAATCCCATGCGCAGCCGCGTCGAGGCTCTTTTTTTCTGATACATCACAGGTTAACGCGATTGCCTCACCACCAGATTGATTTATTTCCAATGTAAGATTATCAACTTCTTCGGTATTAATATCCAGCAAGGCTAATTTCGCACCTTCGGTTGCCAGGGTTCGGCATAAAGGTGAGCATAATATGCCCGCACTACCCGTGACTACAATGACTTTCCCGGCAAGATCAAAAATTGCTTGAGCGCCTCGTACATCCATGGTCATTCACTCCGATAAATCAATATACTAAAGAGGAGGATTTTAAATAGCGTTTTAAATATTTTACTAAAATAGAGCTCCCGATTTGAGCGCAGGACGGACATGATCAGGTCTTAGAAACGTGTATTCATTCTATCCACCTTCAAAAATTGATAACGCTGCTTGCCCCGGAGAATCAAGAACTGCCAACAGGGATCCCGTGGGTAATGAGCCACACTATACTTTACATCTTTAGCGCTCACAATTGATTGTGGATAGTAATCGAGGTCTGAAGAGCTTAGCTGCTTTTCCATATTACATTAAAGTGATCACTGGAGGAGCTGTTGATTGGCGGATGATCAGCATGCCTTTTAATCTCTTGATCTGTTTTTCCCTGAGAACGGAACCAGCATTTAAGCACAGTTGTGCCATCATCATTCGTGCTGCCTCAGCACCAAGGAAACGCTTCGGTTGGTCGATCGTTGTCAGCGGGGGTTGTGTGTAATCAGAATACATTATATTATCAAATCCGGTAACGGATAAATCATCTGGAGCCTGTAATCCTGCCAGGCGTAATCCTTTTAATAAACCAACCGCCATCATATCGTTATAACATATCACTGCCGTCGGTCTTTCCAGGAGGCTCAAGAAGTAATCCAATCCTTGAAGACCTTGTTCGGCGCTGTTCCCTGAGACCTGATGGATGTATTCTGGCCGGATGGGTAAATCAGCTCCTCCCATCGCCTGTTTGTAGCCTGCGAGTCTCTCCTGGGTTGTACGTCCTGATGTAAAATCACCCAAATATGCAATCCGTTTGTGCCCAAGATCGATTAGATGCCGGCTTGCCTGTGTGCTTCCATCCATATCATCATGATAGATCGCAAATCGATAAACTTCAACTCCCTGGTTGTTGATTGCAACAATGGGAATATCGTAGGAATTTAGCTGGTTACTTTGTTCAGCTGTGAAATGAGGTGAGCACAGGATCACCCCATCAACACGGTGCTCACGCATAGTTTGAACAATCGCATGCTCTCGCGATGGATCACGCTGAGCTGAGGCAATAAAAAGGCTGTATCCATTTTCCTGGGCAACATCGTCGATACCTTGCAGGATTTCGCTGAAGTATGGGTCAGCAATGTGACTAACGATGACACCCAATGCCTGGGATCGGTTGGTTTTCAGGCTGCGGGCTGCCACACTTGGGTGATACCCAAGCGCAGAGGCAATTTCCTGGATGCGCACGGTAGTCTGGGTGGAAATGAGCGGGCTATGATGAAGCGCGCGTGAAACTGTGGTATGAGATACCCCGGCATGTCTTGCAATGTCTTTGATTGTTGTGGGCATCGATTTGTTTTCCTTGCACACGTGTGCACTATTCCAAGTTTACACAATCCAATTGTAAATGTCAATACTTATTTGAAAGAACATTTGCATTAATAATAAAAATGTTGTATGATATACAATTGAAAGTATAGTTTCACAAATTCCCATTTTGTAAGCAAATATTTCGTATCTGACTCATGAGGAGAGAATATGAATAACGATATCGAGGCGATCTTCCTGGATGTAGGGAATACTTTACGGATTGTCGTTGAAGATGAGCTGTTTCAAGCTCAAGCAAGACTTGGTCTCATGAACCTGGTTGGTACGAATGACTCCCAAGAGGTTTTCTTTGCGAAATTGGATGAAAGGTGGAAAGCTTATCGAAAATCGTCATTTGCGAATTTAACCGAAGCCTCTGAAAAGGAGCTTTGGACGCGCTTCCTGCTACCTGACTACCCTGCTGATACGATCGGACCACTGGCAGGGAGACTGACCCGTCTCTGGCGCGACAAGGATGGTCGACGAATTCCTCGACCAGATGTAAAAAAAGTGGTCCTGGAATTGGATAAACGTGGCTATAAATTAGGGATCATCGCCAATACAATCACTGAAACAGAGATCCCCGATTGGTTGGAGCATGACCAGCTCACACAATATTTTAAAGCAGTCGTACTGTCGTCAAAAGTACGTTATCGTAAACCTGGACCGGAAATCTATTGGGAGGCAGCCCGCCGGGTTGGAGTTGATCCAGCACATTGTGTCTATGTCGGGGATAACCCGATCCGCGATGTCGTTGGTACAAGGAAAGCTGGTTTTGGGTTGGTCATCGTCCTGATAGATTCGGACAGTACCAAAGAAATTCCTCAGGGTGAAACCATGCCCGATTACATCATTCACGAGTGCAATGACCTGCTGGATATTTTTCCACCACGCCAGGAATAGTGCGACAGGCGCGATCGAAATCGAACAAATCCATCCAAATTTCCCAGTGGATATTTGATCTGTAAGCTAAGTTGAAAGGCGGATTCCTTGAGGCCAGAAATCGAAGCCATTTTTATAGACCTTGGAAATACAATGCGAGTCCTGGTAAAAGATGAACAACACCAATCGAGTGCCAGGCAGAAAATAGCAGAGCTGGTGGGATCTAAAGAGTCACCTGAGACACTTTGCCAGCGCATCGATGAACGCTATAAGGCTTATAGAAAATGGGCCTTCGAAACCTGGATCGAAGCTCCGGAAAGTGAATTATGGACGTGCTGGTTATTGCCAGACTATCCTGCAGAAAAAATCTCTCCCCTGGCGGTCGAATTAACCTACCAATTCCGCCAATCTGCGGGGAGGCGGATTTTACAGCGGGACGCCAAACAAGTTATCTCTGAGCTTGATCAACGCGGTTACCGTCTTGGAATTATCAGCAATGTAATCACCACGCGCGAAATACCCGATTGGCTGGAGGCAGATGGGCTTAGCCATTACTTTAAATCAGTGGTCCTGTCATCCCTGTTTGGTCGGCGGAAACCCGACCCACAAGTTTACTGGGAGGCTGCTCGAAGGATCGGGGTCCCGCCTGAAAAATGTGTATATGTGGGTGATAACCCATCCCGGGATGTCGTTGGGACCAGAAAAGCAGGATTTGGGATGGTCATCTTATTAATGGATCCTGAGGAGGTTGAAAAAGACCCTCCGACCGGTGAAATCAAGCCTGATGTAATTATCCATGAATTCAAGCAACTGTTAGATATCTTTCCTGCAGGATAACGTATAGGTCTCGATGGGAGTCGCTAATGTGCGCTGAACATTCATCCCGTGGCGGTTTCGAGCTCGCAGATGCAGTCCGTGAGTTATATGCAGCAGGTCAGACAGATTACTCACTTGAGCCAATCATCCTTGTAGATCCAAATGGCATGCCAATTGGGCGTATCCACGATGGGGATTCGGTCATTTTCTGTTTACGACGTGGTGAGCGGGAGGTCCAATTAACCGAAGCTTTCGTCGATTCTGAGATAGGCAATTTTCAAAGGATTAGATTTAACCACCTCCCTTTCATCATTCTGACCTTGTATCATGAGAAATTCAAAGACTTGCCCGTAGCCTTTGCTCCCACGAAAATCGATCATACACTTGCTGAGATTATCAGCCTGTCCAACATGCGACAGCTGCACATCTCAGAATCTGAAAAATTCTCCCACGTCACATTCTTCATGAACGGGGGCAACAACCAGCCATTCAGAAATGAGACGGATATCCGCATCCCCTCCCTCAAAGGAGTTTCATACGACCTGATCCCAGAACTAAATTTACCCCAGGTTGCTGATGGGGTGATTCAAGCTATCCAGAAGGGTTATGAATTTATCGTCACCAACTTCGCCAATGCGGATGTTATCGGGCACACCCAAAATCCTGATGCCAAGATTAAATGTGCCGAGATTATCGATACACAGCTGGGTCGCGTTGTGGATGCCGCACTATCGGCCAAATATGTGGTCTTGGTGACTGCCGATCACGGTAATTTGGAAGAAATGTATAACTCTGATGGATCACCCCATGTTTCTCATACCACCAATCCAGTCCCATTTTTATTGATCGACCCAGAGATAGACTCAAACATTGAGCTCCACGCAGGCAGTCTCGCAGATATTGCCCCCACAATATTAACATTCCTGGGTATCTCTAAACCCTCTGAGATGAAGGGTAATAGTCTCATCGTAAGAGAATATCAACGCTCTGCAGTACGTGTGCTGCTGGTGATCCTCGATGGATGGGGGATCGGGAAAAACGATAATACAAACCCGATCTATGTGGCAAAAACGCCAAACTGGGATAAACTGGTCGGATTTTATCCGTACACACAGTTGCAGGCTGCCGGAGAAGCCGTCGGTTTAAAGGCAGGCAAAGCCGGTAACTCTGAAGCTGGTCACATGAATATCGGTGCTGGCAGGGTGGTTTTGCAGGACGATGTAAGGCTTGATTCTGCCATGCAGGATGGGTCATTTTATACCAATGAAATATTCCTGCAAACGATCAAAGATGTTAAGCAACGTCATTCCAGATTGCACTTGATCAGTCTGTTGAGTGAAAAGAGCTCCCACGGGTCAATTGATTATCCCCTGGCATTATTACGAATGGCAAAAAGCCACAATTTGAGCGACGTCTATATCCATTTAATCTTGGATGGTCGCAGTACGGTACCTGGCAGTGCTCCCGCAATGTTGGGAAAATTAGAAGAGAAAATTGATGAAATCGGCATTGGAAAAATCGTCACCGGTATTGGTCGAGGTATTGCCCTTGATCGTGATGGAAACTATAAGAAGACCCAATGTGCTTATGAGGCATTGGTTTATGGGACTGGGAATGCACATTACGTCGATTGGCTGTGACCTGCTGCGCCAATAGGAATATTTATGGTCATAGTCAAGCTAAACCCGAATTGTTTTTTTCTCCTGATCGCAGTAATGGAAATCACCAGGATGGTATGAGGTGTGTCGATGAACTCCAATCTGATGCAGAACTTGATCATTCCCGCTCAGACGAAGATCATTATGCTTATCTTGGACGGTCTGGGTGGTTTGCCTCAGGATCCAGGTGGAAAAACCGAATTAGAGACCGCTCGCACCCCTAACCTGGATGCTCTGGCAGTATTCTCCAACTTGGGATTAACCATCCCAATCGCGCCAGGTATCACAGCCGGTAGTGGACCTGGTCACCTGGCAATTTTTGGATATGATCCAATTCAGTATGAAATCGGGCGAGGAGCAATGGAAGCCCTTGGGGTGGATTTTGAATTAGGTCCGGATGACCTCGCTGCGCGGGGAAATTTTTGCACCGTGGATTCAGCTGGTCGGATCATCGATCGACGTGCCGGGCGGATAAGAACGGATATCAATCAGGAATTAACCAGGTTGCTGCGCACGATCAGGGTTGAGGAAGCTGAGATCTTCATAGAGCCGGTGAAGGAGCATCGTTTTGCCTTTATCCTACGCTCCCCAGGTTTAGGCGATCGACTATCTGATACTGATCCACAAGCAACAGGTATGGTTCCTCTTCCTGTGCGCGCCCTCGAACCCAACTCTGAAAAAGCTGCTTGTTATGTAAATCAATTCATTAACTCCGCGCAAATGATTTTGGCAGATAAGTATCCAGCCAACATGATCTTATTACGTGGGTTTGCTCGCTTACCCGTACTTCCAACGTTTAAAGAAAAGTATGGGCTTAATGCAGCTGGTATTGCAATCAATGGGATGTACCGCGGGGTAGCCAGGCTCGTTGGAATGCAGGTTTTAGATGTTGATGGTCAGACGTTGAACGATGAATTGGTAACCCTTGAGCGGAATTGGAATGATTTCGATTTTTTCTATCTGCATGTGAAGAAAACCGACACTTGTGGAGAGTTGGGAGACTTTTCTGGTAAGGTCGAAGCTATCGAAGAAGTAGACTCTTTAATTCCCCGCCTTCAGGCTTTAGAACCGGATGTAATCATTGTCGGTGGGGACCATTCATCCCCTGCGCTATTAAAATCTCATTCCTGGCACCCAGTTCCATTGCTCTTATATTCCCGCTATATCCGCCCAGATGGCATCGCTGAATTTGGGGAGCGTGCCTGCAGGCAGGGAAGTTTGGGAACCATCCCCGCAACCCAGGTCATGCCAATTGCTCTTGCAAACGCCCTCCGTATCGCCAAATATGGTGCGTAGACTTCAGATCCCAAAGATAAATCCTGGTCCCCGGTTCAGAACGACATTCCGGGCACTCAGGCATCGAAACTATCAGCTGTGGTTTTTTGGTCAGGGAGTGTCGTTGATCGGCACCTGGATGCAGTCCATGGCCCAACAGGTGTTGGTATACCGATTGACTGGTTCAGCCGTCTCCCTCGGGATTGTCAACCTGATGACCGTGATTCCCCTTCTGCCCTTTTCATTCTGGGGTGGTTCGCTTGCAGATCGGTTTTCGAAACGGAAAATAATCATCATCACACAAACTTTCATGTTGTTTCAAGCGTTTGCATTGGCTGCCCTCACTTGGACGGGTACTGTACGAGTCTGGCATGTTTATCTAATGGCATTCATGTTAGGTATATTTAAAGCAGTGGATATGCCATCCAGGCATTCCTTCGTTGTCGAGATGGTGGAAGGAAAAGAAGACTTGACCAGCGCGATTGGTCTGAACTCAGCGATCCACAATGGTGCCCGCACCCTCGGACCGGCAATTGCGGGAGTGGTAGTTGCGACGATGGGTGAAGCCGTTGCTTTTTTCTTGAATAGCCTGAGCTTTTTAGCAGTGATCACCAGCCTGCTTTTTATGCGCAACCTGCCTAAATTAATTCCTTCTAAGCAGACCAACCCGCCAGTTATTTCACACATGCTGGAAGGAGTGCGTTTTGTCCTTAGCCAGCAAGTACTGCTCATCCTGATGAGTCTGGTTGCAGTGACCTCGTTTCTTTCAAGACCCTATCAAACGTTGATGCCTGTTTTTGCGGATGTGATGCTCAAGGGAAGTGCCCAACCTGTCGTAGCTTTCTTGTGCAATGGGGATCATCATATACTGACTTGCCTGGAACCAGCAGCATTGCCCCTCGGGCTGCTTTTTTCAGCGGTGGGTATCGGTGCCGTTACTGGCGCGATCCTGGTCGCCTCCCTCCCGGAACGCGCCCGAAGAGGACGCATGTTGACTTTGGGAAATCTGGGGCTACCGGTAATGTTATTGGCATTTGTAAATTCTAAAATCTTCATCCTGTCACTTTTCCTGATGGTATTGGTAGGGATGGGGCAGGTATTTCAAAATGCCCTGGCAAATACGATGTTGCAAATCACAGCTCCAGACCATCTTCGCGGTCGAGTGATGAGCCAGTACTCCATGGTGTCTCAAGGAATGCACCAGTTGGGCGGTTTACAGGCTGGCTTTGTTGCTGACTGGATCGGCGCTCCGTTTTCTGTGGGAATTGGGGCGGCACTATCCTTGTTTTATGGGATCTTCGTTTTCATCAGGTTTCCTCGAGTTCGAGAGTTTGTTTGATTTTTATCACCTGGAGATAATATGTTTATGCCGCCTGTGCCAATTGATTTGAATAATGCAGATGAATTTTCTAATATCCTGTTTGAGAAGATGAAAATCATCAATCCGGCTATTGAGGATTTGGAGCTGTATGAATTCCGGTATGCCTTGAATAACCTGTACCCCCAAGCAGGTTGGGCGTCAGTGCAATTGGACGCAATGGTGAATATTGAGACTCGAGTTAATTCACGCTCATTCTACGATGGTATCCATATTAACCCCCGAGTAGATGATCATATCGTGTTGGACGATAAAATCATCCATCTGACAAATATGCTTTTCGTTGGATTGGTCACCGGTGATTATCCACCGGAGTGGATTAACACTCACTTTTATTTTGATGTTCGCGGTTTTTTCTTCATACATCGCACGTGTTATTTTACAAAGAATGTATTGGCTCACCTTGGTAATCAACCTTATCGTCAGTTTGAACAAAAACAGAAGATGTTTGACCGTTATCAAGGGGTGGGCTATCTTGACTTTAAAGAAGCCAATTGCCAGATAGACTCGCTTTTTATCGAAGTCATACACAAGCTAATCACCAACCGTGGGACTCCGCTCTTACTCGCTATTGCCGGCCCTACCGCAGCGGGTAAAACTGAGATCGTTGAACGCCTGCGGAAATCATTGGATGATGCAGGCAAAAAAAATACCTCCATCGAGATGGATAATTTCTTAACCGATCGCGATTATCGCGAAGAGAAAGGCATCCATACTCTGGGCGAGCAGGCTCTCCATTTTGAGTTATTAAAATCAAGCCTTGCCAATCTCTGCCAGGGTCGCACGATCACCATCCCGAGGTACGATTTCGTATTTGCTACCTCAAGTCATGACTTACAAGGGAATTTAAAACCGGATGGTCAACCCATTGTGATTGATCCGGCAGACATCATCTTCATCGAAGGCAATTTCCCGTTCTTACTCAAAGAACTGTTGCCGTTTATCGGGATCAAAGTGGTCTATCTTACAGATGACCCGATCAGACTCAAACGCAAATGGAAACGGGATATCGATTATCGTAAGAAATACGAACCCACCTACTTCCGTAACCGGTTTTTTAAAGACCAATTTATTATGGCTCAGGTCGCCTATATCCCCCAGATGGAGAGTTGCGATATTGTGGTGGATACAACCGGTGCTGCGTTGTGGACGACACCTGAAATCGTGGAGATTCTCAATCAGGAAGTTGGTTAATTAAAAAGATATTTTGAAAGAATACTTGCAGAATTTATAAAAATGATGTATCATCTTCAAATGTAACATTTCTTTCATAATCAGATAAATTGCATGAATGGTTCTGCTCGATATCAGAAGAGATGAAAAATGGAAACAGGAATGCAAGGCATTATTGACTTCAGCCAGATTATTAGCGAACATTTTAATCAGCTCACCAAGAGCGAGAAACGCATCGCTAATTACCTGCGGAAGAACCAGGAAGAATCAGCCTTTCTCGCTGCCGGAGAGATAGCCGACCGTTTAGGCTTGAGTGAGGCAACTTTGGTTAGATTTGCCCGCTCACTCGGATTCAACAGCTACCCGGCTATGCGAACAGTATTACAGGAAGCATTCAGGCATCGTGTAACGCACTCCGCTCGATTGCGCGGTCGACTGGAAGATTTGCGTCAAGGGGGTGATATCTTTGAGCGCTTGGTAGTTTCCGAAATGGATTACCTGACTCAAGCCCTTGAAACTGTAGATCGCCAGGCTTTGCAAAAGACAGTCGATTTACTGCTATCGTGTGAGCGCATTTATGTTTTTGGGACTGGACCATCCGTGTCCCTAGTAAACCTAATGGAGATTCGCTTGAGTCGTTTTGGTCGCCAGGTCATTCCCCTTACCACCGCTGGTCGTGAGATATTGGAACCTCTTATGCTGATGGGGAATCGAGATCTTTTATTCATGATTTGCTTTTTTGATATATCTCCCACCCAGCAATTGGTCTTGGATTATGCCAATGAAGTAAACTGCCCAGTGATCATTTTGACCGATACCCTTGGCTCAATTATCGGAGATAAGGCAGATGTAGTCCTGGCCGCGCGACGTGGGCCTATGGCTGAGTTTCATTCACTGGTTGTACCGATGACTATTATTAATACACTTCTTCTGGCACTTGCAAACGAAGACCGAGACCTGGTGATGG
>Ga0154777_1105_pt1 | contig 26936 bp, 29 predicted proteins | sample Rifle2008BG16ft_FD_105785 | JGI IMG/M metagenome (GOLD analysis project Ga0154777, IMG submission 105785) | Chloroflexi bacterium RBG_16_47_49 | reverse complement strand
TTACTGCCAGGTGGACATGAATGTATCCAGAGCCTGAATAAGTTTTTCTTCAGTCTCAGGAGTGATACGTTTATCTTCAGTGATGGATTTTCCAATTTCTGGATGAGAAGTGTCCATGTACCTTAACAATGATGTTTCCCACCGCCTCATTCCATCGAGGGGTACATTATCAGCAAAACCACGCGTTCCAGCAAAGATTTCCACAATCTGGTTTTCCAACGATAATGGCTGATATTGAGGTTGTTTTAGAATTTCCTGGAGGTGTTGCCCGCGATTCAATTGTGACTGGGTGGTTTTATCCAAATCTGATCCAAATTGGGCGAATGCAGCCAATTCACGGAAGGCAGCCATATCCAATCTCAAGCGACCTGCCACCTGGCGGAATGCTCTCGTTTGTGCGTCACCACCGACCCGAGACACAGAAAGCCCGACATTCACAGCAGGACGAATACCAGCATAAAATAGATTACCCTCCAGATAAATTTGACCATCGGTGATTGAAATAACGTTGGTCGGAATATATGCAGAGACATCACCAAGCAAGGTCTCGATGATCGGCAAGGCTGTCAGAGAGCCACCAGAACCTTTCACCTTTACAGCTCTAAATTCTTCTGGATTTTCCATTGCTTTAATTGCCTCAGCTACATTGTGGCTGGCAAGAGGACCGCCAAAGATTTTTCCATCCAATCCATTTTTACTTTCAACTATAGAATCGGTGAAGTTTTTGTTTACAATGACATAATTATCTGCCAATCGGGCAGCCCGTTCTAACAAGCGCGAATGCAAGTAAAAAACATCGCCAGGGTAAGCTTCTCTCCCAGGTGGTCGGCGAAGTAACAAGGATACTTGACGGTACGCCCATGCATGTTTCGACAGGTCATCATACACGCACAAGGCATCACGACCAGATTCCATGAATTCTTCACCAATTGCACAGCCTGTATACGGAACGATATACTGAAGTGCAGCTGGCTCGTCTGCAGAAGCGACAACGACCGTCGTATAGTCCATCGCGCCGTAACGTTCGAGCATTGCTACTGTTCGGGCAATCGCTGCTTTCTTTTGCCCAATCGCAATATAGATACAAAATAAATCTTTACCTTTTTGGTTGATGATTGTATCGAGGGCTAAAGCAGTCTTTCCTGTCTGGCGGTCACCAATGATCAATTCGCGCTGACCACGTCCTAAAGGAATCATCGAGTCAATCGCCTTGAGACCTGTCTGGACCGGTGTGTCCACGTCCTTTCTTTCTACCACACCAGGAGCAATCCGCTCAATGGGTCTGAAGCTGTTGGACTTTATAGGCCCTTTACCATCAATGGGAATGCCTAAAGCATTTACTACTCTGCCCACCAAACCATCACCAACGGGAACGGAGGCAATTCTTCCAGTGGAGCGAACCAACATGCCCTCACCGATATCAGAGTATTCACCCATGATAATGACACCAACCTCTTCCTTTTCAAGGTTGAATGCGATTCCCATCACGCCGTTCGCAAATTGAACCAGCTCCTGAGATTTAACATCGACCAATCCACTTACACGAGCAATACCGTCTCCTGCTTCGAGTACTGACCCAACATCACTCAGTCCTAATTTCGGTTGGTAGGTATCGATCTGATTTTGAATATCGGTGGTGATTTGTTTAATTAAATCCGTCATTCTTCCTCTAACCCTTTATTTACTCAGTTAACTCTGCGACCATTTTCGCGTCTAATCGGATTATTAACGCAGACAATAATCTGATGGCATTATCGTAATCCTGTCGATGAATGATTGAACTATGAGAGTGGATGTGACGAGCAGCAACCGCAATGACGATCGTGGGTACACCAATGCCATGCAAATGGATTGCAGCACCATCCGTAGCTCCACCTTCAATGGCGGATAATTGCACAGGTACGCCAATTTGTTCTGCAGTTTCCAGAACTAAATCCCGGAAACGAATATTTGGGATCATTCGGGCATCATATAAAACGACTGTGGGACCTTGACCCAATTTTATACTAGACTCTTCTGGTTTTATTCCGGGCACATCCCCTGCAATATCAGATTCCAGGACAATAGCCACATTAGGATCCACCGCACGTACGCTGGTGGTTGCGCCGCGAATACCGACCTCTTCCATAACTGTAGCGACACCAAAAATCGTATTGGGGTGTTCTTTAGTCTGCAGATCCTGCAAAGTAGAGATCACCAATGCAGTACCGACACGATCATCAAAAGCCTTGGAAAGGTAAGTTGACCCACCCGCCAACTCCACAAAATCTGCCCGAGGAACGATTGGATCTCCAAGGCGAATTCCAGCATTGTCAACCTCGTCTTTGGTGCTTGCCCCAATATCGATATACATATCTTTGCGCTTGACAACCTTTTCACGCTCCTCAGGTGACAATAAATGATCCGGTTTTGCGCCAATCACACCCACCACATCACCTTTTTTAGATTGAATAATTACTCTTTGGCCTAATAGAACCTGATCGAACCAACCACCGAGTGGAAGAAATTTGATAAATCCTTCCGGTGTAATCTGTTTAACCATAAAGCCGATCTCATCCATGTGCCCGGCAAGCATGATCCTCGGTTTCTCGGAAGTTCCTGTCTTGCGGCAGATCACGCTCCCAATCTTATCCTGAGTAAGCTCACCATATTTTGCTAGATATTTCCGGACAACTGAACGGATTTGAGTCTCATAACCTGGAACGCCAGGTGTTTCGGTCAGCTCCTTTAGTAAAATTAATGTAAAATCCATTGGAGTTTGAACCTCGGAGCAAGGATTAAAGCGGTCAAATGATACCTGAAAGAATCATTCTTGTCTAGTTATTCACGAATAGTAACTTATACGTATTCAAAGGGTTCTACGAAGGTAACCGAATATAGGAGGAAATACACGATATGATCAATATCATCACAGATACTACCTCCGGTCTACCTCTTGAAATTTCAAAACGTTATCATATTCCCGTCATTCCACAAATAATAAATTTTGGTAATAAATCCTACTATGAAGGGATTGATTTAGATAATTCTTCGTTCATGAGAATGCTCAGAGCGTCCAAGGAGCTACCAAAAACTGCAGCACCACCACCCGAGTTATTTGTTCAAGAATTTAATAAACTCGTTCCATTCGGAGGCACAATATTTTGTATACACCCATCTGCAGATATAAGTGGAAACATCAGGTCAGCTCTTACGGCGGCTCAAGATTTCCTCAATGCAGATATACGAGTCATAGATACCCGCACGGTCGGCAGTCCCCTGGCAACCTTGGTCCAATTAGCTGCGGAGTGGGCAGCGCTGGGAGAAGATGCTGATACGATTGAGATGAAAATCAAAAAAATGATCCCTCATAATCGTATCTATTTTATCGTGGATACTTTGGAGTATCTCGCTAAAGGCGGAAGGATCGGCGGTGCGACAGCACTTTTGGGAAGTGTGCTAAAAATCAAACCGATTTTGGCATTATCGAATGGGAGAGTGGAACAATTTGAAAAAGTAAGAACCCAAAAACACGCCATTAATCGTCTCATTGAGTTAGTTAAATCTCAGGCAGCAAGGAGTGGTGGCGCTTATATCTCGGTCATGCACGCTGCAATTCCCGAAATAGCTCGACAATTTGCTGATACATTATGTACTGAATTTGGGCTGAAGTCTATTCCAATCCTGGATGTCCCTCCAGCAATTGTGGTTCATGGAGGTCCAGGAATTCTTGGAGCTGCATTCTTTACCGACGAGTTGAAATAAACCAACTTTGGATATTTAAAGGCGTATCATTGTCTTGTAGTTTGATCCGAACATATGATCCGTCAGGGAGCATCTTGCGCGCCTTCGTATTGTCCTTTGAGTAGTAAAACAAGATATTATCATAAATACGCTTAATCATTTCCGGATCCTGGACTGGAAATAATACTTCCACCCGTCGATCAATATTGCGTGGCATCAAATCTGCGCTTCCAAGATAGATCTCTTCATTCCCACCATTTCTAAAATAATAAATCCGGCTATGCTCAAGAAAACGACCAACGATACTCGTCACCTGGATATTTTCACTTATCGACGGTATACCAGGCCTGAGGCAACAAATCCCCCTGACAAATAAATCTACTTTAACTCCAGCTTGTGATGCCTGGTAGAGCATCAGGATCATTTTTCTATCGACCATAGAGTTTACTTTGAAGATTAAATGACCCTGCCCCCCTTTCTTTTGAACATCCATCTCCCTTTTAATCAAAGCATCCATGCGACTGCGGAGATTGATTGGGGCGACTAATAATTTGCGATATTCATTCTTGGATGAATATCCAGTCAAATAGTTAAACAGATCGGTTGCATCAGCGCCCAACTCTGCATCGCAGGTGAACATACCAATGTCTTCATATAAATGTGCTGTAATTGCATTGTAATTACCAGTTGCAAGGTGTATATATCTCCTGATCCCTTCGCCTTCTTTGCGGATCACTAAAGCAACTTTTGAATGTGTTTTTAATCCAAGCAATCCATAGACGACATGCACCCCTACTCGCTCCAAAGTCCTTGCCCAGCCAATATTGCTTTCCTCATCAAATCGTGCTTTAAGCTCCACTAACACGGCCACCTGTTTCCCATTTTCCGCAGCTTCAAGTAAGGAATCTACAACTGGTGGTTTGTTCCCCACACGATATAAAGTTTGTTTGATCGCTAAGACATCTGGATCGTTGGCAGCAGTACTTAAAAATTGAATTACAGGCGTGAAAGAATCATAGGGATGATGAAGAAGGATATCGCCCGCACGGATGGCTGTAAATATATTCCCATCATCATTAGTTCGCAATATTCTTGGTATTGATGGCTTAAAGGGTTGATCTTTTAAATCATAACGATCTATACTATGTAATGACATGAGATCACTGTAACCCATGGGACCATCTATTGTATATATATCATTTCGGTCAATCTCAAGATTTTCCATCAAAATTTCGCGGATGCGGAGAGACATCGTATCATTTATCAAAATCAGTACAACTGACCCAAACCTGCGTTGTCTGACAGTTTGTTCCATTGTTTCCAGCAAGTCAGCTGCTTCCAGCTCTTGAATTGCCATGTCTGCATCACGTATTACCCGGAATGGATGTGATTCAATAACTTCCATCCCAGGGAATAATGAAGCTAAGTTCACAGAGATCACCTGCTCCAACCAAACAAAATAGTGATAATACGGAACTGTCCCGTCTTTGCGCACACTCCCCGATGAACGCTTGATGGGAACCAGACGTGGTAAAGTATTTGGTACTTTAATTCGAGCGAAGTGTTCGACTCCCTTCTTATCTTTTAGTAAAACTGCTAGATTTAAGGATAAGTTGGATATGTGGGGAAATGGATGACCCGGGTCAAATGCCAGGGGGGTTAATACTGGAAAAATCACATCCCGAAAATAAGCTTCGATGCTTTCTTTTTGCCGTTTGTTTAAATCCTGGTAATCGATTATATTGATACCAGAATCTTTTAAAGTAGGCAGCAAACTATTTTTAAAATAATCTGCTGCTTCATTCATCAAACTGCTTGCTACTTTTCTTATCTCTGCCAGTTGTTCTGCGGGTGTGAGTCCATCTGGTGGAACATCTACTACGCCTGCATCCACTTGCTTTTTCAAGCCAGCCACTCGCACCATAAAAAATTCGTCCAGGTTAGAGCCGACAATGGCAAGAAACTTGATCCTTTCCAACAAAGGGTTAGTTTCATCCATTGCTTCTTCCAATACCCGATATTGAAAGGCTAGCGCACTCAGCTCGCGATTAATGAACCATTTTGGGGATTCGATTTCAGGAGTAATCTCTAAATCTGTTTTTTTCTCCACCGTGTTTTCCTAACTAAAAACGATATCGATGATTGCTACTCATTACCCAAAACGACCCATGATGTAATCTTCAGTACGTTTATCCTTAGGGTTGATGAAGAGCTCTTTCCCGACCCCCTTTTCAATCAATTCACCTTGAAGAAAAAAAGCAGCATAGTCTGCGATCCTAGCAGCTTGTTGAACAGAGTGAGGAACCAGCACAATTGTGTATGTCTTCTTTAACTCCTGCAATGTAGCTTCTACTTTTCCTGTCGAGATCGGATCCAATCCAGAGGTTGGCTCATCCAAGAGAATCACCTCAGGTTTTAGTGCCAAGCTTCGAGCAAGACATAATCGTTGTTGCTGACCTCCTGATAAGGAAACTGCTGGTTCAGTTAACCGGTCTTTAACCTCTTCCCAAAGTGCTGCTTGCTTAAGACTACTTTCGATTGCTTCATCCAATTCAAGCTCCCGTTTTTCTCCTGCCAATTCCAGACCATAGGTTAGGTTGGATCTGATACTCATCGGTAAAACAACCGGCCTGGCAAAAACCATTCCAACTTTTCTTCGCAAAGCTATAACGTCAATCTTCGGATCGAGAATATTCATATCATCCAGGAATACTTTCCCTGAAATTACTTTTACATCCGCAAGATCATTCAATCTGTTAAATACGCGCAAAAGGGAAGACTTTCCACCACCAGCAGGTCCGAAGATTATTGTGATCGTATTTGCCAGGATATCCAAATTTATATCCCGCAATGATTCTTTACCATCGGAATATTGTAAATTCAGCTGTTCCACTCGAATTTTTACCATGACCATCTATTTACCATTGCCTATGCGCACGAGCTCGAGATCGAATCGTAGTCGCGATCAAGTTCATTCCCAATACAAAAATGATCAGAACCAGCGCGGTTCCATATTGTATTTTTACCGGCATTCCTGGCACTTGGGTGGAGATGACAAACAAATGATAGGGTAAAGCCATCGTTGGGTCAAGTGGGGTATTAGGCAACCTTGGCAAAAAGAACGAAGCTGCAGTAAAGAGTATGGGGGCAGTTTCCCCAGCTGCCCGCTCCAAACCAAGGATCACACCGGTCATGATGCCAGGAAGTGATTGCGGGAGAACAATCCTGCGTATGGTTTGCCAGCGCGTCGCTCCGACTGAGATGCTGATTACCCGGAACGATTGAGGAACTGCGTGTAAAGCCTCTTCAGCCGTGCTAATGATCACTGGAAGTGTCATGATAGAAAGTGTTAAGGAACCTGCCAGGATGCTTGTACCAAACTTTAAAAATAGAACAAACATACCTAACCCGAATAGGCCATAAACTACAGATGGGATTCCTGCCAGGTTTATGATCGCAATCCGGATCACTCTCGTCCAGCGATTATCGGGTGCGTATTCAGATAGATATATGGCTGCTCCAATCCCCAATGGTACCGAAAAGATCGCTGTACCAATTGTAAGGTAAAAAGTTCCGATAATAGCTGGGAGTATCCCACCCTGTTTTACCCCATCCGTTGGAAATGCGGTTAGAAAAGTCCAGGAAATTGCTGGTAATCCTTTAAGTAAAATAAATATGACGACTGCAAAAATTGGAACAACAGTAATCAATGCAGTAATAATTAAAAAGCCAAATCCGAGTTTCTGTCTGATTATTCTTGAATATGACGAGTTTGGATTTTTATATATTTCCTTAATAGCTTTGATTATTTCCATTTTCACTCTAAGAAAGGATCCTTTCTGCTCTCTTGCGTTGCTGAAACATCGCGGTTGATGCTGCGATATTTATCCCAAGAGAAATAATAAAGAGCAATAACCCAATAAAAAATAGCACATGGTAATGTGTGCTATTCTTTGCTACTTCTCCCATCTCAGCGGCAATTGTTGCGGTCATAGTCCGCACTGGGAAGAAGATTGAATTGATTTTTATGGGAAGCACAGCTGCATTTCCGGTTACCATCATCACGGTCATTGTTTCCCCTATAGCTCTGCCAACCCCCAACATAATTGCAGTCAATACGCCATTTCGAGCCGCCGGTAAAGTTACGCGCCAGATGGTTTGCCATTCTGTGGCTCCCAATGCCAATGCGGCATCGCGATAAGACCGCGGAACAGAATCCAATGCATCTTCAGCTACTGAGACAATGGTTGGTATTGCAATTCCTCCCAATAAAATACTGCCTGTCAAAGCTGTAAGCCCAGTAGGCAATTCAAGCAAACGACGAAGGTATGGCGCCAGGATTAAGATACCGAGGAAACCAAGCACAACGGAAGGAATACCACCTAAGACCTCCACCAGCGGTTTTAATAAATCACGCGCCCAGCGTGGTGATACCTCAGAGATAAATATCGCGGTACACAAGCCTATTGGAACTGCAAACAAGGCTGCTCCTATGGTTACTATTAAAGAACCACCAATAAGAGGCAGCAAGCCAAAATAATCTTCAATTGGATACCAGCGCCTTGAAAAAAGATTACTTATAGATGCTTCCCCAATTGTCGGTAATCCTTCACGTAATAAAAAGTAAAAGATCATTGCAACAAAAATGATGGCAGAATAACCTGAAATTTTTATAAGCCAGGTTAGAATAAATTCATTCCATTTTTTTGTTGTGTTCATTCTCACTCTGACAGACATCAACTGTTACTTGATGGGTACAAACCCAAGTTGAGTGACGGTGGTTTGAGCATCGGGAGATAAAATCCAGGTGATATAATCTGCGATCGCTTCAGTGGGTTGGTTGTTTGTATACATGTATAAGTCACGCGCAATGGGATATTGGCCTTGATTAACTGTCTCAGCGGATGGCAGAATAAATGTACCCGATGCATCACCTGCAATGGCGATAACCTTGACATCTGGAGTTACATACCCTAAACCATCGTATCCAATCACATTCGGATTATCCCTAGTTTCTGAGGTAATACCTTCTGAGGATGGAAGTAGTAAAGTATCCGTTGAGAAAAGAGTATTATCGTCTGGATTCCCCATACGGACCACATTTTCCAGGAAAAATACATGCGTACCCGAATTGGTTTCCCGGGATAACCGGACGATAACCCGGTCTTCTCCGCCAACTTCTTTCCAATTATTTATTTTTCCACTATATATATCCGATAATTGTTTGATCGTAAGTTGATCAACTGGGTTATTTGGATTAACGATAATAGCAATCGCATCTTTTGCAACGATAAATTCAAACGGATTTACCCCATTATTTTCCGCTTGTTGAATCTCTTCAGATTTTATCTGCCGGCTGGCATTGGCAATATCAACTGTATTATTAATTAATGCTGCAATGCCCGTACCAGAACCACCTCCAGTGACTGAAATTTCCACATTAGGATAAAGTTGATGATATTTTTCTGCCCATGCTAAGGCAAGATTCACTAATGTATCAGATCCTTTGTTTACAATCGTTGAAATTTGGGGCGGGTTAGTAATTCCGGTTGAGGGAGCAGTACCGTTATTACAGCCAGTTAAAAAGAGTAATAACAATGCAATGACTATATAAGCCAGGTTTTTCATCGATTGGATTATAGCTGTAATAATTCCCTCACACAAGGTTATGCGAAGGAAAGGATATAGAGTAGAATCTAGGACGATGGAAACCCCAGAACCTGTCTTTAAAATCAAGAATCTTAATTTTTATTATGGACCCGTGCTTGCGCTTAGTCAGATTTCCATGGATATTTCTCCTAATCTGATTACAGCATTGATTGGTCCGTCAGGTTGTGGAAAATCAACATTCCTGCGCTGTCTCAATCGCATGAATGATACGATACCCGGAACCCTGGTTGAAGGTCAGATTATTCTCAAGGGAAAAGATATTTATAGAGAGGATGTAGATTTAGCCAATCTTCGGCAAAAGGTTGGGATGGTATTTCAAAAACCTAATCCATTCCCCCAATCAGTTTTTGATAATGTTGCCTTTGGTCCTAGAGTGGTCGGTTTAACTCGCGATAAAAGTGAGTTGCAGATAATTGTCGAACGTAGTTTACGTCAGGCAGCCCTCTGGGAAGAGGTTAAGGACCATCTTTACGAGAATGCATTAAGTTTTTCGCTCGGAGAACAGCAACGTTTATGCATAGCACGCTTGCTTGCTGTTCAACCAGAGGTCATATTGATGGATGAACCCGCTTCTGCACTCGATCCAATTGCCACCCTGCATATCGAAGAATTAATGGTCGAGCTGAAGAAGAATTACACGATAATTATTGTCACTCATAATATGCAACAAGCTGCACGGGTTTCTGATTTCACAGGGTTCTTTTGGTTGGGAGAATTAGTTGAGTTTTCTCCTACAGTGAAGATGTTCACACGCCCGGAACGACAACTCTCTGAAGATTATATTACCGGGAAAATGGGATAAGTGATATGTCATAAGAGGTATATATGTTTCATGGAATCCGTTCAACCCTAGATCGTGAATTTGATGAAGTGCGTTCCGAGCTGATGGGGATGAGTGTCCTCGTCGATACTGCGATAGACCATTCCATGGTGGCTTTGATGCAACGTAATACAAAATTAGCAGACGAGGTCATCAAGGGAGATACTGATATCAATAAGTATCGATTTAATCTTGAAGAAGCCTGTTTAACCTTAATCGCAACTCAGCAGCCAACAGCGAGTGATCTTCGGGAAATTATTGCGATTCTTTATATGATCGTCGAGATGGAAAGAATGGGCGATTACGCTGCAGGAATTGCAAAGACAGTTATATTGATGGAAGAAGAACCCCTGCTAAAAACCTTCAAGAAGATTTTTAAAATGGCAGATATTAGCCGGCATATGTTGGCGGATAGCATTCAGGCATATATGAAACGGGACCCAGTATGGGCACGTGATATTGCCTCCAGAGATAATGAAATCGACGAGGTATATAAAATCGTATTTCAACGATTAATTAAGATTATGGCTAAGGAACATGATATGGTAACACGCTGCACCTATCTGATGTGGTGCTCTCACAACCTGGAGAGAATCGCAGATAGGGTAGTCAATATTACCGAGCAAATAATATTTATGACGACCGGTATGCTGAAGGAATTTGAATAATTAACTGGATGGCAATCTAGTTCCTACCATTTGTTCAAGCTCTACGTCATTAGGTTCAACTAAGATCGATCCATCTTTAAATAGGATTGTTGGTACACTGCGCATCCCATGATTAGTCGTAAAAACGAATTCTTCTCCACTCTCGTCTTTATCAATATCCACCCAGTGATATGCGATATTATTTTTATCTAAAAATCTGCGAACCCTTATACAATCTCTACACCAAAAAGTGCCAAATATTGTGATCGCATTCTCCATCGTAATCGCCCTTTATAAAAAGGATCAGTCAGTCAAACTAATAATATTTTACCAAATCTTTAGAATTATATGAAACATTGGTATCTCGGTACGATCGGGTTCAGTTATAAGGATTGGGTGGGTCCATTTTATCCTGCAGGCACCACTCAACGGGGATATTTACCATATTACAGTAAAGTATTCAACGCGGTCGAACTGGACACGACATTTCATTCAATTCCCCAACAATCAACTGTCCAATCGTGGTTCACCTCAACACCTGAAGAATTCCGGATTTGTCTGAAAACTCCGCGTCGAATTACACATGAGCTTGGACTGAAGGGTACTCAAAGACTCATGCTCGAATTCATTGATTCGCTTCAGCCTTTAGGTGAAAAACAAGGACCGATATTAATTCAACTGCCTCCAAAATTCTCTCAAGTCTACTATTCTGTACTAAATGAATTTTTAGAATCCTTGCCGAAAACGCATCAATTCGCAATTGAATTTCGTCATGCCTCCTGGTACAACCAAAAAACAACTCAGTTACTCAATCAACATCAGGTATCTTGGGTGGCGAACGACTTCCCAAATTTACCTAAGGAAATTAATCTTACTGCAAACTTCGTCTATATCCGCTGGATTGGTGTTAATAGCTTGTACCAACATCATACCCATGAACGTGTTGATAGATCCATTGAATTGAGATGGTGGTTGGAGCAAATTTACCATGTATCTGAACTTGTCCGAAATGTATATGGTTTTTTCAATAACGATTACGCTGGGTTTGCTGTAGGCACCGGCAAACGGTTTAAGCTTATTGCTGGATTGACTGACCAGGAGGATAATTTGCCCTACCAGAGTAGGTTTATCTAATTCCAGGATTTCAATTTTACGATTCATGTGATTAATATTGATATTACTTTATTCAAACAAGGAGAAAACACGATGTTCGTGGTCATTGTTCAAGCAAATGTTAAACCCGAAAGTATACAAGCCTTTATAATAGCAACACTGGACAATGCGAGTAACAGCGTACAGGAACCAGGTGTTGCTCGCTTTGATTTCTACCAACAGTCAGACGATCCCACCCGTTTTACATTGATCGAAATTTATCGTTCGGATGATGCTCCTAATAAGCATAGGAATACTGCACATTACGCCCGCTGGCGAGATGCTGTCGTAGATATGCTGGCTGAACCAAGGACAAAAGTCACTTACGACATTCTCTATCCTCCACTTTATGAGTTATAAATGCAATTCGAATTTGCAACCGTTCCAAGAATTCTTTTTGGTCTAGGAAAGGTAAACTCGATTGGTACTCTGGCCAGCGAATTTGGCACTAGAGCCTTCATCGTATCAGGTGTTCCGAAAACTTTATCAGATCGATTGATTGAGCTTCTTGAAGCACGTGATATTACCTGCTCAATTGTAAAAATCAATCAGGAACCCACCATCGAATTGTTATACAGGTTGGTAGATTTGACCCGGCAATATTCACCAGACCTGATTATTGGCTTCGGTGGTGGCAGCGCCCTCGATTCATCCAAAGCAACCGCGGCTCTGCTTTCCAATCCTGGTGAGGTGACGGACTATTTAGAAATCATCGGATTAAATAAGCCATTAACAAATCCATCATTGCCGCTCATTGCAATACCTACCACCTCGGGAACTGGATCTGAAGTCACCAAAAATGCTGTCCTTAGTTCACTACAACATCTGGTAAAAGTCAGTTTAAGGAGTCCTTATCTATTTCCAAAGATCGCCCTTGTAGATCCAGTACTCACCCTTAGTGTACCTCCACCAATTACAGCTTTTACCGGTTTGGATGCATTAACTCAATTAATTGAACCATACACATGTAATGATCCGAATCCATTGACTGATGCATTGTGTCTGGAGGGGATCCAGCGCGTTGCGAGGTCATTATTCCAGGCTTATGATGATGGCAGTAGTCTTCAAGCCCGTGAAGATATGTCGTTAGCCAGTCTATTCAGTGGGCTTGCACTAGCGAATGCACGATTAGGGGCTGTACATGGACTGGCAGGACCTATCGGTGGAGAAATCCCTGCTGTGCATGGTGCGATATGTGCTTGCTTATTGCCATATGTGATGGAAGTAAATCTGGATGCTTTACTCGAAAAGGCGCCTCGTCACCCAGTTTTAGACCGTTTTAACACCATCGGTAAAATACTTAGTGGAGATCCAACTGCGACTGCTAATGCCGGATTGCACTGGATCCGAAATTTTTGCAGGCACGCAAATATTCCTCAATTATCGGTATATGGACTATCTGAAACACAATTCGACAAAATACTGGAAAATGCAGACAAAGCAAGCAGTATGAAAGGAAATCCAATAACACTTTCCGATCACGATTTGCGTAGTATATTGCAGAAGGCTCTCTGACAAAATGGTAAATATAAATCTTACTTGCCCGCATCCATAATTCGATGTAAACTATCCACTGGAGGTGATCATGAGCACAGGTCGGACACTCTCGTATTTAGCTGCAGGTTTATTGGTTTTACTCGGAATTGCCGCGGTTTTCTTTGGCATAATCTATGTGTGGGGCAGCTTTAGCCCAACTGGTCAAAGTGGATGGCTATTAGCCGGTTCGATTTCAGTGATCATCGGTTTGATTATGATCGGTGGTGGGGTATACCTGATCTCACTGGCCAGTCGTGGAAAGATGGGCGCTGTGACTGAAAATGTCACACTAAATGTTGATCTTCCAGCAAACGTTAATCTGGATACTTTAAAGTGTAAATCCTGTGGCGGGACACTGACCATGGATAATATCCAGATGGTCGCAGGTGCGCCAGTGGTAAATTGCCCGTATTGTCATACGACATATCAATTAACTGAAGAACCGAAATGGTAAACTTACGTAATTATTAATGTAGTTCATATTAATTTTTATCCACAATATATTTGGAGGTGAAGAATGCGAAGGCGGTTAATATCCATCCTGCTAATTTTTTGCCTGCTCTTGTTGATATCCTCTCCAGCGATTGCTCAATCGTATTCATTCCAGCTACCTGAGGTCACTGTTGATGCCTATTGGAATTCAGACGGCACCTTATCTTTGGATTACACCTTTTTGTTTGTAAATAATCCTTCGGGGCATATCATTGACTATGTAGACCTCGGGTTGCCAAACAATAATTACTCTGATAGCAATATTACTGCTTTTGTTGATGGCAACCAGGTTTTCGATATCTCATCTTCTGGGTTCAAAGGTGAAGGTGGTAGTGGAGTTGCCTTCGGACTCGGACAGTACTCGATCCCCCCAGGTTCCTCAGGCACTGTACGGGCACATGTAGAAAATATAACAGGCGTTCTCTATATCGATAACCAGGATAATAATTATGCCAGTGCGGTTTTCGGCACGTCATACTTCGGCTCAAGTTATGTTTCGGGAAAAACTGACCTAACTTTAACTTTCCATTTACCGCCAGACGTAAAACCCGAAGAACCCAAATGGCATGCGGCACCTAGTGGTTTTTCATCTGAACCCAGTACTGGATTTGATGACCAGGGTCGGATTACATACACATGGGAAAATGCAAATGCCAATGGATATACCCAATACCAATTTGGCGCATCGTTCCCCAAGACATATGTCCCCTCAAATGCGATCGTTACAGTCAATCCGTTTGCCGGTGTGGGAAAATTCATCAGCGCTGCAATCGTTCCAATCCTTTGCATTGGTGGTTTTATCGCTATCGTAGCTGCGGGACTGGCATCCGATAGCAGGCGTAAGAAGCAGTATCTTCCCCCAAAGATATCCATCGAAGGTCACGGTATCAAGCGTGGTCTGACGGCTGTTGAAGCCGCCATATTGTTGGAAGAGTCTCTAGATAAGATCATGACCATGATCCTGTTCAGCGTGATCAAGAAGAATTCTGCTGAAGTCACCACACGTGACCCATTGGAGATTAAAATTAATCAACCTATCCCAGAAGACCTTCAACTCTATGAAAAGGATTTTCTAACTGCATTCCAAAAAAGTGGCTCGGATCGTAAAAAGGGACTGCGGGATATGGTTGTCAACCTGGTGAAGAATGTTTCAGAAAAGATGAAAGGCTTTAGCCGCCAGGAGACCGTTGCCTATTACCGGGATATCACTAAACGCGCCTGGGAACAGGTTGAAGCTGCTAATACACCAGAAGTCAAGAGTCAAAAATATGAAGAAGTGATGGAATGGACCATGCTGGATAGAGATTATGGGGATCGGACCCAAGAGGTCTTTCGCAATACACCTGTGTTTGTACCAGTATGGTGGGGTCATTATGATCCTGGGTTCGGTAACGTGGCTTCTAAACCCATTGGAGCACCAATCTCCACTGGAGTTGGCTCTCCAGGGCTACCAGGAGCAGATTTCGCGGCATCCATGGCAAATGGTGTTCAGAGTTTTTCAAGCAAGGTGGTTGGAAATATTAATGATTTCACTTCGAGCATCACCTCGATAACAAATCCTCCCCCAAAAGTATCCACTACCTCATCAAAAGGTGGTTATCGTGGTGGAGGTGGTTCCAGTTGCGCTTGTGCTTGTGCCTGTGCAGGGTGTGCCTGTGCTTGCGCAGGTGGTGGACGATAAGGCTATTCATTAAATAAAACTCAGTGATAAATGTGAATTCGGTCATCAATAAAATCAAATCCAAGGTAACGTCAAGGAATGATTCGTTACCAAAACAAGGGCTATACCATTTCGATTTTCAAGAAATTGGAGAGAGGTCGCGCATCCATTTACGGATCGATCCTGATGGGAGTGGTTTACTCATTGTAAACGCCAATAGAATTGTCCACCTTAACCCTACTGCTGCATTGATGGCTTTTTTAATCCTTCAGAAATCCCCACATAACCAGGCAATCCGTAAACTAACAAAAGCATTTGCCGTAACAGCTGCTCAAGCTTCTGTTGACTATGCGCAAATTGCCAATCAAGTAAATGAATTAATCAAACCAAATGGTGCCTGCCCCATCCATGACCTGGAACTCGATGTAACTCCACCTTTCAGCTCCAAACCTTCAGCACCTTACCGGATGGACCTGGCAGTTACCTACCGCTGCAATAACGACTGCTCCCATTGTTATAATGCCCGCTCCAGGGATTACCCGGAATTATCTACCAAGGATTGGCATCTCATCCTGGATCGACTTTGGGAGATTGGTATTCCTCATGTTGTATTCACTGGGGGTGAGCCAACTTTACGTAACGACCTCCCAGAGCTCATTGCTCATGCAGAAAAGAATGGTCAGATCACTGGAATCAATACGAACGGAAGACGATTATCGGATTACGATTATGTGGATAGTCTGGTGAAAGCAGGCCTTGATCATGTGCAAATCACCTTTGAATCATATAACCCTGATATCCATGATTCGATGGTGAATGCCCACGGTGCCTGGAAGCAAACTTTTGCTGGAATTCGAAACGTTCTTGAGACATCCCTGTATGTGATGACGAACACTACCATGTTGAGCGATAACAGCTCAACCCTGCCTCAGACCCTGGAATTCTTGGCAGACACTGGCGTTCCTACCATTGGTTTGAATGCCTTGATCTACTCCGGACGAGGACTATCGGTTAACACTGGACTCGCTGAGAGCGCTTTACCCTCACTTTTACACTGCGCCAGAGAAATAACTTCCCAACATAATCAGCGATTGATCTGGTACACCCCGACGCAATATTGTAATTTTGATCCAATGCAGCTTGAATTGGGGGTGAAAGGATGCACTGCTGCCATGTATAACATGTGCATCGAACCTAATGGGGATGTAATTCCCTGCCAATCTTATTACCAGGCACTTGGGAATATCCTTACCACACGATGGAGAAGTATATGGAACCACGAGCTGTCGATTTATCTTCGTGAGCGTAAGGGGATTCCTTCGAAATGCTCGGCGTGTTCGTTGGTCAAGGAATGTGGTGGTGGCTGCCCATTGGTGATGAAGACCAAAGGAATCGTTTGATAAGCAAACCAAAAGGAGACCAAGATGTCCAACCTGCGTGAATCCATCAAACGTTTGTTTATTCCGGTTATGCTATTACCCCCAGGGATATTTCATTTCCAGGCTCCACCCGATGCACCTCTACCTTACCGCCTCCATTTACGCATGGAACCGGATGGACGAGGGATGTTAATCGTGAATGCATCCACCATCCTTCATCTTAATCAAACTGCTACGGAATTTGCCTATCATTTAGTCAGACAGACACCTGAAGATCAAATGGTACGTGAAATCATTGGGCGATATCGGGTAAAGCGACATCAAGCATTACAGGATTATCAGCTCTTGAGAGATCGCATCCAATCATTAATAGAGACACCCGACCTTGACCCAGAAACTATTTTGGATTTTGAACGTCTAACTCCACACGCTCAAAAGATATCGGCGCCTTATCGCCTGGATTGTGCTCTGACTTATCGCCTGAACGGTTCGACAGATGATTCGTTGGCGCCCATTAAACGTGTGGATAGTGAATTATCTACCGAAGAATGGTTCGGAATATTTGATAAGGCATGGAATTTTGGGATACCGCATATCATCCTGACGGGTGGTGAACCGACCCTGCGTGATGATTTAGCTGAATTAATAGCTCACACGGAATCAAATGGTCAAGTAGTAGGTTTGTTAAGTGATGGACTTCTGTTATCTGATTCTAGTTATTTGCAAACTTTACTACAAACTGGGTTGGATCACCTAATGCTTTCCATAAAACCTGACGATGAACACTCATGGAAAGCATTGGAAAATGTAATCGCGGCTGATTTATTTGTGACCGTCCACCATACACTTACACTTCAGAATGTAATGAATACCTCCCAGTTTTTGGAACGCCTGGTAAATTGTGGTGTAAAAACAATTTCTCTTACTGCATCTGATCCTGCGCTCGATGGGTCACTTATGCAAACTCGGAACCAAGCCGCAGGGTTGGGTCTGTCCCTGGTTTGGGATTTACCCGTCCCATATTCGGCTTTCAACCCTGTGGCACTTGAAACCCAGATGGATAACCCACCGTCAGGAGCAGGACATGCATGGTTATATATCGAACCGGATGGAGATGTACTTCCGGCACAAGGGGTTAATCAGGTACTTGGAAATATTTTACGTGATCCCTGGGAAAATCTTTGGCGGTAGAGTAGATGACTTGCTGTAATACCGAACGCAATTGCCACGTTATATGATCTTTTCTTCCCCAACATGGGTATAGATAATACTTTATCGCAGGTTTCGATTATACCTGGATCAACTCCGCATACTTCATTTCCAGCTATCAAAACAAGGGGAGAATTAATAATCGGTAGGTCTACCCGATAGAGTGGTTCGGCATCAGGTAAATCTTCGAGTGCCCACAGTATATAACCTTGAGATTTTAGGCTGTTAGCTGTTTTCACACCATTATTGTGTTTTTCCCATGGAATGTTGATTTCAGCCCCCAAGGCTGTCTTATTGACTTTGGGATTTTCAGGCGTCGGTGAAATCCCACATAAATATATCTTTTGGATCCCAGTGCCATCTGAGGTTCGGAAGATCGAACCAACATTCCATGCACTACGAATATTATCCAATAATACCTCGACTTTCCATTTTCCCGAACTGTTTGCCGGTTTGGCCTTCTCAGCTGGATGCTCTACGAATGCAACCAGATGGGTCTTCGAACGGCAAATCGGGCAGCGGTTCCATCGTAGAAATCCTTCATATCCAGGAAATCGTAAATCACACTCGGGATTGTCACATTCATAAAATTGATACTGTGTATCTGCCATAATTTAGATGATAATCTCATTATAATTGCTTGTTATAAATATATATCTATTCGGGGAGAGAATACCTGAATGACTTTATCAACGCATCAGTGGCATCTACGGTACCGGCAACAGGCACTTTGGACTGGAAACCTACGGAAATACGTCTTTGATAGGATTGGGATTCAACGTGCCACAAGGATTTTAGACGTAGGCTGTGGTACAGGTGTTTTGCTTAATGAAGTGAGGCGTAACTCATCTTCTTCGATGTTTGGGCTGGATATTAATCAGGATTCTATTTCCTTTGCTCAAGGGTCAGTACCAAGCGCATACCTAACCATCGGGAATGCGCTAAGCCTTCCATTTAAGGATGGATCATTCGATATTACTTTATGTCATTTCTTATTACTCTGGATCAATAATCCTCTTTTTGCAATACAAGAAATGGTCAGAGTTACCCACCCTGGTGGATTTGTATTGGCATTAGCTGAACCCGATTATGGTGGAAGAATTGATTATCCAGAAGAGTTAATTCAAATTGGTCGCTGGCAAACTGAAGCACTTTTAGAACAAGGAGCCAACCCCTTTATCGGACGTGAACTGCGATCCCTTTTTTCAATTGCTGGTTTGACAGATGTAGAAGCAGGCGTTTTGGGAGGTCAGTGGCGAGAGACACAAACCAAGGAAGATATCGATCTTGAATGGATGGTAATAAAATCTGATCTGCATCGAAAGAAAGAATTTATAACCCAAGCAAATGAATTGAAAGCCCTTGATCAATCCTCACGGGAGAAACATCAGAGAATCCTGTACGTGCCAACTTTTTATGCGGTTGGAGTTAAAAAGGATTGATTCAATCTTCTACGGGTAATCCAATTTCAATCTGATCCCCTACGACACGTACAGGATATGCAGGGATATCAACGAATGCTGGTAATGCTAATACTTTACCATTCCGGATGTCGAATCGGGCTCCATGTCGCGGGCAAATAATCTCATATCCTTCAATATTTCCTTCCCCCACCGGGCCATCATCATGTGAACATACGTCAGCAATGGCAAAATATTGACCATTTACAAATAAAATAACTATGGGTGTTTCATCAATTTCAATAAATATTCTTTCCCCATCTTTTAATTCCTCAACCGATCCAACAGGGATATACTCCAATTTTCCTTGGGCGAGCTTACTATAGTTATCCATATTCAATTTTCAACGAGTTCGTCGCTTGCTTCACCCAGACCGTACACACCAGCTTTTAGAACCTTCAGCGAGAGAAGAGCACATTTTAAACGAACGGGACCAAGCTCAATTCCGAGCATGTCTAATATATCCTGTTTACCGATCAGTTTGACCTCAACTAAAGATTTCCCAAGGACACTTTCAGCTAACAAATCGGCAGTAGCCTGCGATATCGCGCATCCATGCCCATCAAATGCGACTTCACTGACGCAGTCATTTCCATCTATTCGTAGATCAATCCTGATATGATCACCACACAGCGGATTATCATCCTCAAATGAAATGTCATGAGGTTCTAAAGATCCGCGAAAATGGGGATTTTTATAGCGGTCAATAATTAATTCACGATAAAGGTCATCCATTTTTAGCCAAAGAATTTCTTAACATTGTATATGCCTTCTATCAAGCGATCAACATCGTCTGTCGTATTATACAGGTAAAAACTCGCTCGTGTTGTTGCTGGTATTTTATATTTTTCATGCAACGGCATGGCACAATGGTGACCTGCTCTAACAGCTACCCCTGACTGGTCCAGAACCTGGGCAATATCATGTGGATGCACACCATCGAAAGTAAAGGCGGCCACGCCACCCTTATATTTTGCTTCCGGTCCTAAAACATGTAACTCGGGGACTTCCTCTAATCGTTCCAATGCATAAGATATAACTTCCTGTTCATGTGCAGCTATCCTTTCCATACCCACTTGATTGACATAATCTAAAGCTGCGTGTAATCCAATTGCTTCCGCGATTGCTGGTGTCCCGGCCTCAAATTTATGGGGTAGCTCATTTGGAGTAAACGATCGTAAAAGAACACGCTTAATCATTTCACCACCGCCTAAAAATGGTGGCATTGCGTTTAAAATATCTACTTTGCCATACAGTACCCCAATGCCAGTCGGTCCACAAATCTTATGAGCTGAAAAAGCCAGGAAATCAGCATCCAAATCTTGAACATTTACAGGAAAATGCGGAACTGATTGCGCACCATCAATGACGGTGACTGCACCCGCTTGGTGAGCTAATCGGACGATCTCCTTGGCTGGGTTAATTGTCCCTAATACATTGGACATATGCGTAAATGAAACCAGGCGGGGCATTTGTTCCAGCAATTTTCGATAGAAGTCTAAATCTAGCAAACCATCCTTGGTGACGGGAATAAATTCAAGCCGGATGCCTTTCTCCGCTGATAACATTTGCCACGGAACCAAATTAGAATGGTGTTCCATCTCAGAAAGGACCACCAGATCGTCTTCTTGTAAATTCGTCCTTCCCCAAGTCAATGCGACCAGATTGAGTGATTCGGTAGTGTTTCTGGTAAAAATGACCTCACGGGAGGAGCGGGCGTTAATAAAATCTGCCACGCGTTGACGTGCAGCTTCATACGCTGCCGTTGCCTCTTCAGCCAAGGTGTGGACGCCCCGATGAACATTAGCATTATAAGAACGGTAGTACTCATCCATCGCCTGGATCACCTGTATCGGCTTTTGCGTCGTAGCGGTTGAATCCAAATAAACCAGAGGAACCCCAGGATGTACTTCCCGTTTAAAGATTGGAAAATCCATCTTTATTCGCGCTACATCCAGCGCTGTTTTTAACGTGTGGTCGATCATAATCCCTTACTTAATCTTTTGATGGACGCGCATCCTGCGTCTCGATGGACGGATTTGATTCGAATTCTTGGGGCACCATAGAACATGATCTGGGACCATCCATCCATCCGTAAGATACACACTATCCTGAAATTGAACAGCAATCATCTTGGGGTCCACTTGGACAACAATCCCCTCCAACCAGTCCCGGATGCGTTCATTATTTTTATCATGATCGCAAAATACTTCCACCCTATCCCCTACGTGATATTGCTCATTAAGATCTGGTGCATGTGTAAAATACATCTCTGCCAAAGCGCCCTCCTCAATAGTCTTATTTCATCTTATTTACGATTGCCTGTTGAAATCGTTTCCTGACCCCATCAAATGGAATACGTTGCATGATAGGATCAAAAAACCCCTCCACGATCAAGTGCTCAGCTTCTGCATACGGAATACCACGGCTTAATAGATAAAACACTGAATCCGGATCAATTTTTCCCACTGTCGCACCATGTGTACAGCGTACATCATCAGCCAGGATTTCCAAACCAGGGATTGAATCTGCGCGCGCCTTGGTACTCAGGACCAGATTACGATTAGCCTGGTAGCCATCGGTTTTCTGTGCGCCTGGCGCTACATATATCATTCCCTGCCACACTGACCTGCTGCTATCCTTTAATGCTCCTTTGAACAATAGATCACTTGTAGTGTGTGGAGCGAGATGGTTTTGCTGGGTATCATGGTCCAAATGTTGTTTTCCATCAGTGAAATAAAAACCAGACATTTTGCCAACTGCACCTTCACCAATCAGATCGATCTCTGAAAAGTTTTTGGTTAAATTACTTCCCAAGGCACCAAAGATCCATTCCAGGTTCGCATCCCTACCGACACGTGCCCTTTCGTGGCTAAAATTCCAGACATTATCCCCCCAGGATTGAAGCTCAACAAAATGCAACTTGGCGTTATCACTGAGATGGATCTCTACAATACCGGAATGCAAGGTTTGTACAGTTCCTCCATTTGGTGATGCAGCCTCATGAACATAGGTTAGCGATGAATCCGGTTCCATCCAAACCATGACATGGGAGAAATAAGCCAACCCCTCTCCAGGTCCCCAAATCACAGAGTGTAATGGAATCTCCACCTGTACTCCTCTAGGGATATAAATAAATATCCCGTATTTTTCCATAGCTGCGGTTAACGCTGCGAACCTTCCCTCATCTGGTCTGACAATTTGACCTATAATATGTGCCAGTTTATCAATATGCTGAGTTTCCGCTGTATGCAAGTCAGTGAAAATCACTCCTTGCTGAGTCAATGCTTCGTCAAGATGAATCTCTGATCTGTCAGGTCGGATGATCGCTTGACCACCATGCATCTTACTAACCAAAGGTTTTAAAAGCCACTTTGGTGTCAAAGACAGACTTGACAGCGAATCACCCTCGGGAATTGAAAATCTCGCCACATCAAGATTGTGAATATCTGTTCTTCGCCACGCTTCATCTTTAACAGTTGGCATCGGTAATGATTTGAAAGAATCCCAAGCCCTTTCTCGATAATCCTTAAGAAATGTCGGGCCGCGCCAATTCATCGATAAAGCCGGGATCTCCTCACGAGTAAATGCAAAATCAACTGGTTCAATCTGACGGCTCTGTTTTGTCCTTGTGATAACACGGTGTGTGTTCATGCTTAACCCACAGAACCAGCCATTTGTAATTGGATCAATCTGTTCATCTCAATCGCATATTCCATGGGTAATTCCTTCACCAAGGGCTCGATAAAACCCGAAACAACCATGGTCGTGGATTCCTCCTCCGATAATCCTCTACTCATCAGATAAAATAGCTGTTCCTCGCCCACCTTTGATACGGATGCTTCGTGACCAATCGTTACGTCTTGTTCATCGATCTCAATGGATGGATAAGTGTCAGAACGTGATTGAGGGTCGAGTAACAGGGCATCACAGACTGTATTCGAGCGGCTATCGACTGCTCCCTTATATACCTTCAATAATCCTCTAAAGGATGTCCTCCCCCCTCCCTTGCTGATGGATTTCGAGGTAATCTTACTGGACGTATGTGGCGCAAAGTGAATGGCCTTCCCTCCTGCGTCCTGGTGTTGCCCCGGACCAGCGAATGCCATGGATAAAATTTCACTATGAGCACCGGGCTCAAGTAGATAACAGGATGGATACTTCATGGTGAGTTTCGAGCCCAGGTTGGCATCGACCCATTCCATCGTCCCTTCTTCATGTACCAAGGCACGCTGTGTGACCAGGTTATAAACGTTGGTTGACCAGTTTTGTATGGTCGTGTATCTTACCCGGGCACCCTTGTTCACGATTATCTCTATCACACCGCTATGTAATGAATCGGTTGTATAGGTTGGCGCAGTGCATCCCTCCACATAATGCACCTGGGCACCTTCATCAGCGATGATGAGGGATCGTTCGAATTGACCGATGTTCGCCACATTTAAACGAAAGTATGCCTGGAGAGGAAGGTCAACTTTCACGCCTTTGGGGATATACACAAATGAGCCGCCTGACCATACTGCACTATTCAATGCAGCAAATTTATTATCTTCGATGGGTATTACTTTTCCGAAATATTGCCGAAACAAGTCTGGATGCTTGCGAAGTCCATCTTCAATACTCAGGAATATAACCCCCTGTTTTTCCAGATGTTCCTGGATATTGTGGTAAACCATCTCACTTTCGTATTGAGCACCTACCCCTGCTAAAAATTTTTGCTCAGCCTCGGGTATACCTAAGCGGTTAAATGTCTCTTTGATCGTGCTAGGCACATCATCCCAGTTTTTACTTTCATCTTGTGAAGGTTTTACATAGAAGAAGATACTATCCAGATCTAGCTCAGATAGATCACCACCCCAAGTTGGGATGGGACGTTTTTGAAAATGGCCCAAAGCCTTCAGCCGAAAATCCAGCATCCATTGAGGTTCACCCTTCATATAGGATATCTGTTCCACACCCTCTTTGGATAAACCTCTACGAGATTTGAACACATAAGTTTCAGGATCTTTGAAACCATATTTATATTCACCGATATTATCCAAGACATTCGAGTTCGAACTCATGACGACCTCCAAAATCACCTGCATTAAGCTGGCACCGATTCATACTTCTCACGGACCCATTCGTAGCCATGTTCTTCAAGGTTAAGTGCTAATTCTGAGTTCCCCGACTCAACAATACGCCCATCCAACATAATATGTACAAAGTCAGGTTTAATATAATTGAGGATGCGCTGGTAATGGGTGATGACTAATATTCCCATCTCGGGACCACGCAAAGTGTTCACACCCTCTGAGACGATCCGCAATGCATCGATATCAAGACCAGAATCTGTTTCATCCAGGATGGCAATTTCAGGTTTTAATACCGCCATTTGCAATATCTCTGCCCGCTTCTTTTCACCCCCTGAAAATCCCTCATTCAGGTACCGGCCAGCAAAGGCGTAATCCATCTTAAGTAAATCCATACGCTCTTTTAACATTTTACGGAATTCTGGTACAGAGATACCCTTATCTGCTGAGTTTACGGCCTTCTGTCGGGAATTAATTGCGGTTCGTAGGAAATTCGCCATCGACACGCCAGATATCGCTACCGGATATTGAAATGCTAGAAATAGACCTAGTCTTGATCTTTCATCAGCCTTCATTTCAATAATATTAACATCCTTGAAAATAACTTCCCCTTTAGTTACTTCATAACCTGGGTGCCCCATTAAAGTGTAAGCCAGTGTCGATTTACCCGTTCCATTGGGACCCATTAAAGCATGCACTTCACCTTGTCTGACAGTGAGGTCCACTCCTTTTAGGATTTCCCGCCCTGCAATATTGACATGCAAGTCCCGAATGATCATTTCAGACATGAAATACTCCTTGAGTATGATATAAACAGACAATCCTTGATGAGTGTTCGATCAAGGATTCGTGCTTGACAGAACCATTATAGCATGTCGGCAGGTTAATGTCAATATTTATGATAAATATAATAAATATTGACAGAAAATAAAATCATTGATATACTTCCGATAGATAAATATATGGCTGTCACAAGAGACTTAGTTCTTCGCACACTGCTAACACAACCTCGCAGTACAATCAATGAATTGGCAGAGAAGGTTGGAATTAGCCCAATTTCGATTCGCCACCATATCGCCAACCTGGAGGCTGAAGGATTGATCGGGTGTGAAGAAGAACGGCATGGAGTAGGAAGACCACGCCAGGTATTTTTCCTGACAGAAACTGGAGTGGAACAATTTCCAACCAGATATGTTCGTCTTACCGTTCGCTTGTTGGAACATTTAAAAGAAACCATGCCGGAAGCCATGATCAGCAAATTATTTACTCAAATGGCTGTCGATCTAGCTAGAGATCTGTCTGAAGGTACGGAAACAAAGAACCTCTCCATGAAGGAAAGACTTAACTTGGTAAAAGACCTGCTAAAGGGGGAAGGTTTTAGTATCGAGTGGGAACAACTTGAAGATGGCTATCAGATAAGCGAAGCAAGTTGTCCGTATTATTATATCGGACAGAATCATCCCGAAGTCTGTGCTGTCGATCAAATCCTCATATCAACTGTCCTATCAGTGCCTGCAGAAAAAGTTAAATGTATCCTAAACGGAGACAATAATTGTACTTATTTGATCTCTGACCCTGCTATACCCCAACAAAATTAACCATGACAGATGAATATCAAAATAAGCCAGTATGGGATATTGATTGCACAAATCCGGACCGTGTTGAGCCACTAATCACTGAGCTTAAGAAAGTAATGGATCCTGAAATTGGCTTAAACGTCCTTGAGCTTGGGTTAGTTCGCAATGTCGCAGTGATCAATGGTGAAGCGAAAATTATGATGATCATGACTACACCTTTTTGCCCCTACGGACCGGCACTCTTGGAGACCACCCGCCAGCAGGCAGAGCTAGGTCTTAGCCTTCCGACTTCTATCACCCTTAGCTATGAGCCTTGGGATCCATCCATGATGGATGAAAATGCCAGGTTGGAGTGGGGATTCTTCTAACACCAATTGGGTGTTTTACATTTTTGTCTGGCAAGAGCACTTTCAACCTATATAGATGAACGTATAAGAAATTATCGAGTAGGGAGCGGCGGCTAGCCGCCCCCTCTCACACCACCGGACATGCGGGTCCGCATCCGGCGGTTCAATAAGAATAACGTAGTTTGGAGTATC
>Ga0154777_1037_pt1 | contig 27809 bp, 19 predicted proteins | sample Rifle2008BG16ft_FD_105785 | JGI IMG/M metagenome (GOLD analysis project Ga0154777, IMG submission 105785) | Chloroflexi bacterium RBG_16_47_49 | reverse complement strand
GCAGCATTAATGGGTGAAATTACCTACCCCCCAGACTTTCAATATTACACAGCTGAACAACAAGCACAATACATGCAAGCCATCCAATCCACCCAGGGTCCTGTTTTTGTCTATGTGCTACCCGCCATCACATCCCTATTGGGAGTTTGGTTTGGCTGGTTAATTCTTGGAGGCATGTTACATTTGGTGACCACCCTTTTTGGAGGTCGTGGGAGTACAGCCATCTCGATGAATATCGTTGCCTGGTCTAGTCTAGCATTGGTAGTTCGAGAAGTTGTCCAGATTGTTTACATGCTGATTACCAAAAATTTGATCAGCAACCCTGGATTATCTGGATTCAGCCTCCCTGGTGATAGTGGGTGGCCAGTGATTGTCGGTCAAATCCTTAGGTTGATCGATATATATATAATTTGGCAAATCTTACTCTTAATATTGGGTGTTCGTTTATCAACAGGGCTAAACCCGACTAAATCCACTATAGCGGTTCTTATTACGGTCCTCATTATCCTTCTACTTCAAACGGGTTTATCTTATCTGGTTAGCGTCCTTGGAAATTTAACCATTACAAGACCATTCTTCTTTTAACACATACTCGAGCTCCGTAACGTATTATTCATGTCTGATTCATTCGTAAAAATATCCCAGATTACCAAAGATTTCAATATGGGCCAGACGATAGTTCGTGCCTTAGCAGGGGTTGATTTGGTATTGGAGCCTAATTCATTCACAATACTAATGGGACCCTCCGGTTCAGGAAAATCAACCCTGTTATACTTATTGGGAGGGTTAGATAGAGCGACGAGCGGTCATATAGAAATCAATGGGCAATTACTGGACGATTTAGATGAAAATGCATTAGCTATCTATCGCCGGAAAACAGTCGGTTTCATCTTCCAATCATTTAACCTCGTATCTAGCATGACAGCATTACAAAACGTTTCTTTTCCGATGCGTTTTAACCACACCACAAAACGCCAGCGGACCCAACGCGCGGTTGAAGTGCTAAAACAAGTGGGTCTGGAAGATAGGATGGCGCATCGACCCACTGAGCTATCTGGTGGTCAACAACAGAGAGTTGCGATTGCACGTGCATTAATCAACGACCCTCTATTAATACTGGCAGATGAACCAACAGGAAACCTGGATACATCCAGCGGTGCTAACATCATGCAATTACTATCAGAATTACACCGAACCGGTCATTCGGTTTTAGTAGTAACACACGATTCAAGAATGAAGCAATTTGCTACCCATCATTATTATTTGTTGGATGGGAGAATCGTCACCGAAGAAGAATATAATGCCGCTTCAATATTGTTGACAACCAAAGGTTTGATCTCTTGATTGAGCTGTAGGATATATCTGAAAGAGAAAAGGGTCCATCATGAAAAAAAGAAATCATTCACATTGTTTAAATCTCATATTGTCAATTTCCACAGTGATAGCTCTCATACTTTTCCCTTCCATAGCTAGAGCTACTCCGGTGATCAATGGAGTCATCCCAGACACAATTTCCAATCAACAGAACAATACCATCGCAATCTCAGGGAATGATTTTGTAATGGGGGCAGTCGTATCTTTGGATGGTTATGGCTCGCTTAATACATCCTATTTCTCAATTACAACATTGATGGCTGTGGTACCTATTGGTATACCAGCAGGAACATATACTGTTACTGTGACCAATCCAGATTCGTCAACCGCATCCCTGGCTAATTCACTCCATGTGATACCAATTGCTCCAACAGCAGCGGTAACCCCGACAGTGGAACCTCCAAACGGGTATGAGCGTCCTGTGTTGGTGGTGAACACCTATAGCATTAGCCAGGATAGAATCTCACCGGGAGATTACTTTATCCTTTATATTACCCTTTACAACGCTGGGCAACATTATGCAAGGAATGTAGTTGCCACTTTCACTCCGGGTGATTTGATCCCTCGCGAAACTGGTGGAGTAGTAGCTGTGGGTGAAATTGCTCCGGGTAACCGTCTGGACTTTGCTCAACCCCTTATCGTAAGCACAGACGCGTGGGGGTATATTGCTTCGATGAGTATGCTTGTGACTTATGCAGACGAAGGTGGAATACTATATAGTGAAACTTTCGTAATTTCATTACCTGTCTTTCATATTTATTCCGCTGGAACAACTTCCACACCTACGCCTACATCAAGCCCAACTCCGTCTGTTAAACCTCAGCTTGTGATTACAAATTACAAAACCGATATCACTCCCCTTCAACCAGGAATACAATTTAATTTAACTTTAACAGTTCAAAATATGGGAAATTCCACTGCCAAACGCGTCACAATGATCGTTGGTGGAGGCAGCAGTATCTCAGGTGGTGATGGCGGAACACAACAACCCGGAGGGATATCTGGAGCAAGCGGAGAATTCACAAATTTCGCTCCTATTGGGGCATCGAATGTCCAATCACTGGGAGAGTTTAACCCAGGAATCACCATATCTGCTTATCAGCCACTTATTGTTAATACCAGTACTGCACCTGGAGCGTATCCACTAAAAATATCATTTGTTTATGTGGATGAGCAAAATCATACCTACACCGACGATCAGGTAATTACATTATTAGTGTACCGCTTGCCACTGCTGGATATAAATTTCTATCAGGACATATCCACATTATTTACTTTTCAACCCAATTTATTACCCCTACAGGTGGTTAATCTTGGACGAAATAGCATCGTTCTTGGAAATATGCGGGTTTCCGCTGGCACTGGCCAGTTCAGTAATAATTCCATCCTGGTTGGGACACTGGAATCCGGCGGATACTTCACATTGGATACCAGCTTTATACCAGATCAACCTGGACCAGTTGATTTGACTGTATCAATTGACTATACGAATGATTTCAACCAACAACAAATCATTACGCGTACCTTAACCGTTGATGTTATGGAGCAACCAATTATCGAACCACCCATCGATGGCGGTCAAAATGGGAATGGTGAAGTCGTTCCAACCCAACCTGAGACGTTTTTACAAAAAATATGGCGCTTTCTTTTAGGCTTGATCGGCCTTGATAGTGGTGTCAATGAATCAAAATCACCTGGAAATGATCTCCCTCTCGAAACTGTGATTCCGGAAGGCAAGCCAATTATCGTCCCAGCAGTTCCTTTGAAAGGACCATAGAATTATTGATTTTCGATCAGTCAATTAAGTATGAGAATTTTTGATTTAATTTCACTCATTCTAGATAACCTGGGTAGACGAAAAGCTCGGGTTGCTCTCACCGCGGTCGGAGTTATCATTGGTACCGCTGCTGTAGTTGTCCTAGTATCATTAGCCATTGGATTACAGAAAAACGCTACCCAGCAGCTGTATGGGATTGGGGATTTAACCCAGATTCAAGTGTATCCCAACTATGGAGATGTAATGGCGGTTTCCGTTGGTGGTGGAGGTGGAGTAAAAGAGGGTCCAACAATCCAAACATTGATTACAAATGATACCATCGATCAGCTCTCTGCCATTCCAGGTGTAAAATCAGTAATCCCCCGAGATTATATACAAGGATCAGCGATCTTAAAATATAACCGCCTCGAAACATATGCTGGAATAACTGGTGTAGGTGCCCAAGATTTGAGTTATCTTGGTGTAAAACTTCAGGGAGGTGAAAACACCTTGAGTAAGGGAACCGCAGTAATTGGTTCGATGATCTCTACCCAGTTTTATGACCCACGATGGCGTCCAGGTCAGGAAACACCCACTCCACCGGATTTATTGGGCCAAACCCTTAAATTGGTATTAATTAAATATGATCAGGAAGGGAATGAAATCCGAAAGTCATTACCGCTCCGGATCGTCGGTATCTTCCAGGAATCTAGAGGTGAAGCTGATTATTCTATCTACATGTCATTGGATGAAGTCACTATCTTCAATGAGTGGATGATGGGTAGGAGGATCAACCGCAATCGTGATGGCTACAATCAGCTCGTGGTCAACGTTGAGAGTGTGGACCAAGTGTTGGACATCAGTGACCAAATTACTCAACTTGGCTATCAAGCCTACACTCCTCAATCTTATGTTCAGGGTATTAACTCCTTTTTTCTCATTCTCCAAGTGATCTTCGGTGGAGTCGGGGCAATTGCGCTTCTCGTAGCGGCGATAGGGATCGCTAATACCATGGCAATGGCGATCTTGGAGCGTACCCGCGAGATAGGCTTGATGAAGGCGGTTGGAGCGACCAACCGGGATGTATTGACCATCTTTCTAGGTGAAGCCTCAGGGATTGGTTTACTCGGTGGTCTGGGTGGTGTATTATTAGGTTGGAGTGCAGGTCAGGTGATTAATGTCCTCGCCTTATCCTACCTGGCTGGACAATCCGCTCAACAAGGCGGTCCACCACCTAGCACAGCGGTGTACACCCCATTATGGTTACCAATATTTGCATTAATATTCGCCACCCTGATAGGTTTACTTTCCGGTCTCTACCCAGCGCTCCGCGCAGCCACGATGGTCCCTGTTACTGCTCTGAAATACGAATGAATCTTAAGAACTATAAAACCTCCTGCCCGTGATCACGGTCAGGAGGTTTTTTTATACTTATTTAACTTGTTTGACTACCTGAATATTATTGGTAAATTGATGTTAAAGATTGGGATGCCAATGCATACCTCCACTGGGACAAACTCCTCGGTGACATACGGATCATTATATTCAAATTTCAAGTTGGAAATGTAACATTCACCAAAGACCAGTCCCGTTGTATCAAAGGTGAGCGTAATATTTTGTGATGCGCCTGGAGCAATAGTTCCACCAAATGGATCAAACTCTAACCAGGGAGTATCCCAATCAGCAGCCATTGCCATTGACACTGCATCATAGGCATTGATACGACCCCAACCGTAGACATTATTGGGAATTTCATCAGGCAGGTCACCTCCACAGCCTTGAGAAGTTGTTATTCCAAAAGCCGTCTGCTCGATGATCCATGAGGTTAACTGGACGTCACCGCGTAATTCGGGCACAGCTGACCAGATCAAGGCAACTGTACCCGCAACATGGGGTGCTGCCATAGAAGTTCCACTCCATCCGCCCTCATAGTTATTACCGGGGACACTCGATCGGATGTTCGCACCAGGCGCTGAGACATTCGGTTTGGTAAGCCCAGTCACTGCCGCGGGACCACGACTGGAAAAACTAGCGATAAGGTCAGTGCTAGTCGTAGCTCCAACACCAAGCATATTAGCATTATCACCTGGTGATCCAGCCGTTTCGCACTCTGATCCCGCATTACCTATGGAGAAGACGCCCATTATTCCAGCAGCTCTCCATGCGTAAATCGCCTGGTTGTACCACCATTGTGCCTGTCCTCCACCCCAAGAATTGTTGATAATATCCGGCCTCATGTCAGGGTCAGGGTTGGCACCCGTTAGGTCCCAAGGCGCTAGTAAGAACTCAGCACATTCCAAAAGCTCGACATCATATCCATAACCGGTATTATTATCAAATCCGTCGCAAGCAAGCCATTGAGCCCCTGGAGCTACACCAATTGCATTGGCTGCATTGATCGGATCGGTCGGATCATCACTTCCGAGCATCGTACCCATGGTATGGGTGCCATGTCCATCCGCATCAGTGGGTTCTGTGGTATTTTGGTTGTATGGATCCCACCAGTTATAGTTGTGATCTGCGACAGCACCATCCCATCCACGGTATTGATTGATCAATGCGGGATGATCCCATTGAACTCCTGTATCCATATTGGACAACCTGATCCCACCCCCAGTGATACCTAAACCACTCCATACCTGGTCAGCGGTGATTTTCAGTATATTCCATTCGATGGCTTCCGGGGATTCTACTGTTTTATCAATAGACACTGGATTTGGAGCGGGAACAGCTTCATTTGGACCGATAAAGCCCACTTCTGGGCGAGATGCAAGCTCATTGACTAATGACAAAGATCCGTCAACCACAAGAGCATTCACGATGTAACGCGATTCGTATGAGACGCCCTTTTGGTTCAGGTACATTTGTAAATTCGCCTGCGTCTTGTCTGCTACATCACGGAGAGTATCCAGCACATATTCCCCTCGTTGATTCCAATTCATATTGTAAGCCGCTGAAAGCTCTGCTTGCTGCTGCATATAGACGATGAATTTCGTCGTCCCATCGGGTGCGGCTGCAATGTCCGAGTAGACTTGCGGGTCAACACCCTTTGGCATAGATAGGTCGGTAAAGAGTGGTAGTGGATATGTGCCTGAAGGAACCTCTGTAATGTAAAAATTCAGTTCACCGGTACCTTTATTATTCAAAGTCAGGTTATAGGTATCGGTGCTGTCAGGTAGAACCACTACGCTCACCGGATCACCCGTTAATACAGGCATGGAAGCATCCAATGATATATCATATGTAGTTGGTGCACCAATAGTTACATTTACAGGCAGTCCATATTTATCAAAATAACCGAAGGCATTTGCGAGGCCAACATACTCACAGGAATTCACAGGAGTGATGCTATACGATCCAACAGGGTCGGTATATGCTTCATACCATTGGTCGCCAAGATTTATATAGAAATAGGCATTCTCGATCCCTAAATCGGTATTGGAATCAGATATGGTTCCTTGCAAGGTACCTACTCCAGCTGGAGCGACGCTAGTTTGAATTTCCGCCGTATCTGTGTATATGGGATCACTATCCGCTTCAGCGGTTATGGTCGCCAGATCAGCTTCGAAGCAATTGGTATTGGATGGTACCTCAACTTCTACTTGAAAGTCTACCGTGCTGCCATTTGGCACCGGTCCAAGGGTTGAGGGACCTGTAATGGTAAATACACTTGAATACCCAATATTGAAAGTATCTTCAAAACCAATCTGGTTCGACAAAGTTACAGTATAAACTGCGGTTGCACCAGGTATAGCAGAACCATCTTGGTAAGATGGGATTAACATTACTTGAGGTATACCCGTACAACTCATTGGATAAAACTCTGTTGGACCAAAAGGTGGGCTATCACTGGTCGTGTGTCCACCAAAGACCCACATACCAGGCAGACCATCGTTTGGATCTTCCGTGCAGATAGGGATAAACACCCCCGCATGGTCGCGGCGTGCATTAAGTAAATCTGCAAAGCCCTGATCCCAACTATCCGTTCCGATTAGATATTCCATTGCTTCCGCAGAAGATTCAGACCAGTCGCCACCGCCAACGACATACGCAAGCCCAGTCCATGGTTCATTGACACCTACTGTTTCATGATCAAAGCCGAAACCGCGACCTTCCGCACTTGCTACTGGCATTGGCGCTGATACCGTCCAACCAGCACTGAGATTCGTGGTATCCAATTTTTCGACGATTGTTGTAGGGACTAAGTCACCTCCAACGTACTGATCGATCCCGCCCATGGCGTATATGATGCTTGATTGGATCGCTACTTGTATGTAGGACCGGCCTGGAGACAGGATTAACCCTAAATCTGTCCACCTCGAGCCAGATGGTTGGCTGGGATCGAATACCCATGTGCCATTATAGAAGTAAGGGGCAGTTATATTTTCCCATCCCCCAAAAACATAGATAACATTGCCAACTGCGGCATTCCCCATGGCGGTAACTAAATTATCGGCCACCATTACGATCCAATCATCTGCAGGTGGTAATGCCTCTGCCAAATTGGACTGTGGGTAATAGCGCTGGACAGTACCTATATTGGCAACCGTATTATCAGCATCGTAACCACCAATCATGTAGACTGCAGGTCCACGTCCAGTGCCATCGTCCTCAATCAGGCTAGCTGTGTAGTTCGATACATCTTCAACGATATCGGCACCGGTGTCGGTATATATACCTGTGACCGGATCAAACATCCATACTGTAGAATCCTCAGTTGCTGACCCTGATCGACCGCCTAAAAAATAAACCTTATTCCCCCATGGTTCAACACCGGGAACAAAAACTCCATCAAATCGAGTATATTCAAAAGGTGATGGTGGACCTAAAGTCCAGGCTTGCATAGGTATAAGTGGATCGGAAGCATTGAGTGTATCAAGTGGAGCCGCAGCCAATGGAACGACCAAAATTAACATCATTGAAACAAATACCAATAAAGTCATAATAATCCCTCGTTTCATCGAATTCTCCTTTCTATCAGATTAATTTTGGAATTTTTGAATATATCGGGATTGTAGTTTTATCGGCAATTTTCAGCACCTCCATGGTTGATATGAGTTCCTGCTCGCTTTGATGCTATGACTTCACAACCAATAAACACTCCATTACCCCCAGTCGTGTAGATTTGCGTAATATTAGTATAGCTGAATTATTATTCCGGGTCAATACTTGTCCATTTCCATCCCGGGATTTTGAGCTATGCTACAATATGCAAAATGGACCGTAAAATACTCCACATAGATCTGGATGCGTTCTTCTGTTCTGTAGAGGAGAATAATGATCCTTCCTTGCGTGATAAACCATTTGCAGTGGGTGGTCGTCCGGATGAGCGTGGGGTCGTTGCTTCTTGCTCGTACGCCGCCAGACTGTTCGGGGTTCACTCCGCCATGGCAATGGCTCGCGCTAAGAGACTATGTCCTGAATTGATCATCGTATCTGGCAGGCATGGCGATTACGGAAAAATCTCAAAACAGGTCATGGAATACTTTAAAACATTGACACCACTTGTTGAACAAGTCTCCATAGATGAAGCCTTCCTGGATCTGAGTGATTTACCCGAATCAGGTAAAAATCTTGCCAGGTCCATCCAACAGTACATCATGGAGCACTTCAATCTGCCTTGTTCAATTGGTGTTGCAACGAATAAACTAATCGCAAAAATCGCCACTGATGTTGGAAAGTCTTGCAAACGATCTGCTTTACCACCTCGCGCAATCCAGGTCGTATTACCAGGCAATGAGGCAGCTTTTTTGGCTCCCCTACCTACCAAAGCATTGTGGGGAATTGGTCCAAAAACCGCCGCACGGTTGTCTGAATTGGGTATTAACTCGATAGGAGATCTCACCCAATGGACGAGTGAAGAACGAAATAAACACTTCGGCAAATTCGGAGAGGACCTTGCAAAACGAGCCTTGGGAATAGATGAAAGCAAAATCCATACCAGCCATAAGGTCAAATCCGTAAGTAACGAAACAACATTTGCCCGTGATATATCGGATATCCAGATCTTGCATGAGACACTGCATAAACTTTCAGAAAGTGTAGGGCGTCGGTTAAGGAAGAAAAATTTAGCGAGAAACACAGTGAGACTCAAATTACGTTGGCAAAATTTCACCACACTCACCCGACAAGTTACATTACCTAACCCAACTAATGATGATCGGGAAATATATTGTGCTGTTAAAGAACTATTCAATATTACCTGGCAAAAAGGGAAACAAGTTCGTCTATTGGGTGTCGGTGTTACCCATTTCTCAAAACCTCCCAGTCAATTAAGCCTATGGGATACTCCGAGCCAGAAAGATGGCAAACTCTTAACTGCCGTTGATACGTTGCGGGAGCGGTACGGTAAAAATACGATTATGCGCGCAAGTGACCTTAATTACATCAAGCCTGATAAACAAAACCAGAAATGAATTTATATAAATTAAGCCTATATATTGGATGATGCTTATTATAAGCCTGACAATTATACGCATACCTTACAGCGTCACATCCATCATTAGAAATCATGATATTTGTCATTTGACGCATCCAATTAGTTTTAGTAATCTATACAGAGTATATAGGTAAAGTAGATAATAATAAGATATCATTCCAAAGAAGGAGAAAATTATCATGGCAATGAAAATCACAGAGGAATGCATCTCTTGTGGAGCATGCATACCAGAATGTCCGACCGAATCAATCACCGAGGGTGATACGATCTATGTGATCGATACCAGTACTTGCGTTGAGTGCGTTGGTCATTTTGATACTCAACAGTGTGTGTCGGTCTGTCCAGTCGATTGCATTATTAAAGTTTAGTATTCACTTATAACTTAGCGAGAAATGCCTGTATCTGGATCTGCAGATGCCGGCATTTTCTTTTTAATCCTGCAAAGGTTGGGTATATGGTATTCTTACATTATGCCAAGTTTCGTATTGCAAGCAAATTATTGAATATTGTTTATCTGATATACTGATAAAAATATATAAGGGTAAATTATGTGTGGAATATTTGGTATTATCACCAAAGAAGAACAAGTATTAGGACCAATTTTAATAAATGCAGCAAAAAAATTATCATATCGAGGATATGATTCCGTCGGATGCGCAACTTTAACGAAGGATGGTCATATCTCACTAAAAAAAGATATCGGTAAAGTAGATGAGGTGGCACCAAAACTGAATTTCAAAGAGATGGTAGGCAGTCGGGGCATCGTTCAACTACGATGGGCAACCTTCGGATCACCATCACAGGTAAATTCTCAACCACATCTAGACTCAAAAGGAGTAATGGTAGGTGCTCATAATGGGAATGTAGTCAATAACCTTGAGCTTCGTCAGCAATTTATGGATGAAGGAATGATTGTGCGTTCAGATAATGATGGGGAAACCTGTGTTCATGCAGTGGAACGATATATCAATAGAGGGTACGGCATAATTGATGCAATCAGATGTGCTTATAATGATTTAATGGGTGATTATTCTTTCGTTATCGGAGTCACAGGTGATGAAAAGCTCTATGCATTCAAGAAAGGGTCCGGGTTAGTGGCGGGTATCACTGAAGGTGCGACATGTGTATCGTCAGATTTACCATCCATATTACCCATCACCAGAGAGATCCTATATATCGAAGATGGTGAGATAGTCATCCTCCAATCAGACAAAATAGAGATTCGAAGCGTTAAAGATGGTGGAATAATCGACCGTCAATTTGAAACCATTACTGAAAATATGGAAACTGCCCAAAAAGGCGGTTATTCCCATTTTATGCTCAAGGAGATCCACGAGCAATCCCAGGTTGCTCGCGAGTTGATCCACTTATTAGATAAATCTCTAAATGTCATGCCTATGGCTGACAGAATGGTGAATGCCCGCCACTTGTATTTAATTGGGTGTGGTACGAGCTACCATGCCTGCATCCTGGGGTCATATTACATGGCAAATTTGGCTGGCGTGTCTGCCACTCCCGTCTTAGCACCTCAATTTATATCCCAATATGGACCGACTTTAAGCCCAGACGATGTGGGTATTTTCGTCAGCCAAAGTGGAGAGACAAAAGATGTCTTGAATGCTTTATCAGTCGCCAAAAGCAAGGGAACACAGATTTTCAGTCTGGTTAACGTTATTGGTTCGTCCCTAATGAAATTATCAGAACTGTATCTTCCATTAGCCTGTGGTTATGAAATAAGCGTTCCAGCAACAAAGACCTTTACCAACCAGGCAATCGCTTTCCTGTACCTGGCGCTGAAAATGGGCAATCATCCTACATCAGAGTTAAGTGAGTTGCCTGGATTAATTGAGCAAACGATATCAATGGCGGAAGAACAGATACAAGGTTTGGAGAGTTTGTTAGATACCTGGACTGATATGTACTTTTTGGGTTATGGATCTACTTATCCCATTGCACTTGAAGGTGCGTTAAAGCTTAAGGAAGTCACCGATATTCACTCGGAAGGTCTATTATCGACTGAGTTCAAACATGGTCCATTAGCTGCGGTTCGGGAAGGATATCCGATAATCTTTATCGCTGGTCCGGAAGACATTTCATTAATCGTGAGCGGCATTAATGAAGTTGCCTGCAGAGGTGCAAAGACTATCGTCGTTGGAGAAGATAACCCGCGTTTGAAATCCAATGCAAGTGGCCTAATTCGTATACCCAAGGCTGGCTCCATATATGATCCCATTCTGGCAATCATCCCATTACAACTACTTGCTTATCGACTCAGTATTTCACGTGGATTCGACCCCGATTACCCCCGAAATCTCAGCAAGACATTGACAGTTGATTGAATGGAATTTAATAGAAAAATATTAGAGATGACTAGCAATTTGCGAAACTACTAATTACTAACGAGGAGAATGAACCAATGGATGAAGATATTCGTCAATTGCTAAAAATTGACTATTCACGACTGGATGCGTTGAATGCCATTCTGCTCAACCCCGACATGAAAGTCATTAATAATTTTATCGAGGTCGTTCGTAAGTATGGTACACCTGAAGAAATCAATAAAAAAGCTGAGCATGCCGGCCAGCTTAACACCCTGCTCAAAAAAGTTGAGGCGACAAAACCTGAGTATCTAAAGGACCTTGAGTGGCTTGCACAGCAGCGGGATAAAAAAGCATTTATCACTGTAGCGGATTATCGCGAGAAAGTATTGGGAAAGAAATCCAAATCAATGGATTTTAAAGACGACTTTGCTGTTACGCTTGAAGTCAGCGCTTCCCAGTATTTCCCATGGATCATAGCGGCAGCTAAAAAAGCGATTGAACAACAAAGTTTGATGCCAGGGAGATTCATTAAAGTCCGAAAAATGAAAGAGCAGGAAATGGATGGTGACCTGCCAGCAATCGCAGCAGCTATGAATATCATTGGTGCCTCCTACGTGGAGACATTAGATACAAAGGGTACAGACGGTTCCAATATCCATTTGGGTGGTCCAGCGACAATAACGGGATATTTTGGGGGTGTTGGTCAACCCAACCATTATCCACTTAAGTGGTTGGATGAGTTCTTGTATTACTATACGAACTATGGTGTTTGTCAGGTATTGAATATCAATCCAGGTACAGTCCTTTTGGGATATTTATTGCATCGTATTGGGGTAAATATTGAGTTTAAAATATCCGTATTCATGGGAAATGATAATCCATATGCCGGATTATGGACCTTGATTGGAGCCAAACTTTTCTCGCGCGAGGATGGCACATCACCGCTCATCGGTTTTAATTGGAGTAATTCCGTTAATAATGAAACTCTCGAGATTACCGCTCAATTCCGGAAGGATTTCGGCTTTGAAGACATGGTCAGATTCGAGCATCATATTACCGAGACTTGGAAGAGTATCGTTCGTCAACCCTATAATCGCCGGGATGAGTTGATCCAATTAGCAGACCACGTGGCGAATATATCCGCCAAACATGAAGGTGGTGACCCAGAAATTGACCAGACCCGCCTTCACCCCTCTGATATTCTTGATTATTTCCGGGACAAAAGCGAAGTAATCGATTCAGGTGATTGGGAAAATCTTCAAATTAACTTCATGGATAAGTTTGATGCAGCGAACCGAACTGCGTATGCTCTTACCCAAAACGGATTATCATTTATCGCGGCACAAAATCTTCACATTTAGGTGAGACATGATCCCAAAACAAATGGAGTCTTTCCTCAGGGCACAAATCCCAGAACAAACCTGGAATAATCGTCTCGTTTGCGAAAATGGCATGTGTTTTATGGACTTCGGTCCGTTGGATGTAGATCGGCTGGGAAGGCTTGGAATTGAGGTAGATAGTCTGGGACCAAAATTATTGTCCTGTATGTGGGATGAAGATTCTACCCTCGAAGTAGGGGGCTACCTGGTAGTGGATAACCTGGCGATGGGCCGCCCATCGATGGGCGGTATCCGCATGTTACCGGACCTGACTCCCAGCACGATACACAATCTTGCAAGAGGGATGACATTAAAGAATGCTGCTGCTAATTTACCTTATGGAGGTGGAAAAGCGGGGATCATTGCAGACCCCAATTTACCTCAAGATATCCACCTAGAAATTGTCCGTTGTTTTGCCCGATTGATTTTCCGCTACAGAGATATTTATCTACCTGGTCCTGATGTAGGAACAAATGATGCCGATATGAGGATGATCGCCACCATGAACGGGCTGGATAATGCACTCTCAAAACCAATAGAGATGGGAGGTAATCGGATAGATCAATTAGGCGCAGCAGGAGGCGGTCTGGCAATAGCACTGCAAGCATTGCTTCATGAAATGCCTCGCTTACACGTCCTGCCACAATGTACGGATACTTACATTCCAACTGCTGATGAGCTCACAATATTAATACAAGGGTTCGGTGCAGTCGGCGCTCACGCGGCAAGGTTATTACAGGTGCTATTACCAAAATCACGCATAACTGGAATAAGCGATATCTCAGGATATTTATTCGATCCATCAGGATTACCGATTAAGGAATTATTTGATTATTGGGTAAACAATGGTGTCGCAACCAAGTATTATTACCAGGATAAATTAATCAATCTACCTTTTGGTCAATCTCCGACAAAGTACTCTAGTTATCCAGAAGATTTACTACGAGAATCTGCATTTTGCTTCATTCCAGCTGCACCCATCGCCAATTATTTGGATATCACCGAGTCGACTAACCCTTCCATGACTACCAATCACATGGGTACATGGAAATTAATCATTGAAGGTGCAAATACATATTCGCCTGACCAGAACCGAAAATATTCCCGTTCTCGGATGGAGCGGGAAGTATATCGTCAAAGGGGAGTCCTTATCGTTACCGATTATTTGGTAAACTCAGGAGGGGTGATATTTGCTTCGCAGGAGCATTTAATAAAGACACCGGAGCCATTACGTATTCCTGAACAACTCTTAGGTGATTTGGATGGAGTTAATAACTGGCTCCAACACCATTCAAAAGAATTCACTGAGTTGGCCGAAAATCGTTTAATAGCAGCTGAAAAAGCCCGTGATGAAGTAATTAAACGTAACATGCATGAGTTAATCGATCGATTAATCCTCGACCCAGACATGCTCCCATGTGAGGCTGCGGAAAGTATCAGCATCAGCCGGATAACGTCACGTGAAAAAGATCGCAAAGCAGCTGATATCATGGAATCAATCATCACCATTCAAGCCACAAGTACCGCCCAAGAAGCTGCACGGCTTTTAGTAGAAACCGGTTGCCCCATCTTAGCAGTAATCAATTCACGGAATGAGCTGGTGGGCGTGGTATCTAATTGGGATATTACCAAAGCAGCATCTCGAGGTCCACTTGAAAAAGCTACCCTTGATCAGGTCATGACCCGATCGGTAATATCTGCCAAACCGGATGATGTTATACTGGATTTGGTCCGAAAACTTGAGTACTACGAAATATCTGCCATGCCGGTAACGGATGGGAAAAAAGTACGAGGCATGGTAAGCACCGACATCCTTGCAAGGCGATCACTCTATCGTTTATTACAAGCACAGGGAGATTAGAATTTAAAACACAAACTTCCCATACCAGTCTTGTCAGTTGTTGAAGAGACTGGTTTATTTAAGGATTGACAAATAGCACGATTGTTCTATAATGTATTAATGGAGACTTTTGAGCGATTAAAACTGCTTACATCACAGATGCATCTGGAGTCTGCTGAAGATTCATATTACCCGCAGCTTTCTACACGCACGCAGCACAAAATTACTGTCAGCGATGCTGTCTTACCGAATGGTAAACGCATTTCGTTACTTAAATCTCAACTATCCACAGTGTGCGAACGAAATTGTTATTATTGCCCGTTTCGAGCGGGTCGTGATTTTCAGCGCGCTACATTTGGACCCGAAGAATTTGCCAAAGTATTCATGTCGTTGTATCAGGCTAAGGTTGCAGAGGGAATATTCCTGAGTTCAGGAATTGTCAATAACGGGATTTTCACGCAAGATAAGCTTATCGATACCGCAGATATCTTACGTAATAAACTATCTTTTCGCGGTTATATTCATCTGAAAATAATGCCCGGAGCTGAGTTTGGTCAGGTTGAACGAGCGATGCAGCTTGCAGATCGTGTTTCGATCAATCTCGAAGCACCCACTACGGCTTGGCTCGAAATGCTTGCTCCTCGTAAACAGTTCATTGAGGAGCTGATGCAGCCATTAAGATGGATCCATCAAATCCGCCGTACACAACCTGGTCTAAATGGTTGGAATGGCCATTGGCCATCATCTGTTACTCAGTTCGTTGTTAGTGCAGTTGGTGAGACAGACCTGGAATTATTAGCCACCACCGAATATCTCTATAAGCAATTGTTATTAAAGCGCACATATTTTTCGAGTTTCAACCCAATATCCGATACTCCCCTGGAAAACGTGCCACCTGGTTCTCCTGTCCGTGAACATCGGCTTTATGAAGCGTCTTTCCTAATTCGTGATTATGGTTTTAACATGGAAGAGCTACCCTTCAACTCCAGCGGTCAACTTCCTTTGGACGTCGATCCAAAATATGCATGGGCAAAGTTATATTTACTTGAACATCCAGTTGAAATCAATCGAGCAGACAAACACATCCTGCTCCGTATACCAGGAATCGGTCCAAAAATCGCAAATTCCATCTTGGAAGCCAGGGCAAAGAACAAGTTATCTCACTTCGATGAATTACTTTCGTTTGGCGTAAACCTGAAACGTGCAGCTCCATTTATACTGATCGATGGGAAATATGCTGCATATCAGACATCGTTTCTCTAAGTTTTATTATCCTCCCTTGTAATTTTCAAATGGATACTCTATACTGAGAAACCATGTTACGCATTGGTATTGATATCGGTGGCACTTTCACTGACTTCGTAATCCATGATCCCACAGACGGAAGCATAACCACATTCAAGCTTTTGTCAGATAATACCAATCCAGCCTCGACTGTCTTACGGGGTCTGAGTGAATTATTGGCTGACTACCCAGCCCAAATCATCCATGGATCTACTGTGGCAACGAATGCCTTATTGGAGCGAAAAGGTGCCCGAGCTGCGTTAATCACTACCCAGGGTTTCAGGGATATCCTTCAGATTGCACGCCAGAACCGTCCCCACCTATACGATTGGAATTTCCCATCTGCACCTGTTCTGGTCCCTGCGGAGTTCAGGTTTGAAGTTGATGAACGCGTAGACTCGCATGGGGATGTCATCAAACCTTTGAACCATGATCAGATTGACCAGATTGCCGAGTATCTTGATCAGAACAAAATTGAATCAGTCGCAATCAGCTTGATATTTTCCTTTTTACACCCTCAGCACGAGCAAATGATCGCGGAGCGTTTAAGGAACATCAGTTACTTCGTCTCTGTATCCAGTGAAATCCTGCCAGAGTATAGAGAGTACGAACGCACAAGCACGACTGTTGTAAATGCATATGTGTCGCCGATCCTAGATCGTTATCTCTCCTCCTTATATATTTCCCTTCCGAACACCAATTGGCAAATCATGCAGTCCAATGGTGGAATGATCAACTTATCTGAGGCCAGGCAAAATGGAGCACGTTGCATTTTATCCGGACCAGCAGGTGGTATCGTCGGTGCACAGCATATCGCCCAATCGATCGTCGATGATGAAGTTGGAACAAAACCTGGCCAACGTGTCAAAATCATCACATTTGATATGGGAGGTACATCCACTGATGTATCACTAATTAATGGGCTGCCTACACTCACCACAGATGCAGTTGTTGGAGGCTGTCCAATCCACTTGCCAATGCTTGATATTCACACTATTGGTGCTGGCGGTGGTTCAATCGCCTATGTCGATGCAGGTGGAGCACTACGTGTTGGTCCGCAAAGTTCAGGCGCTGATCCTGGCCCGGCATGTTATGGTAAAGGAGAATTTCCGACGGTCACAGATGCCAACCTTGTCTTGGGTCGTATAATCCCCACCTATTTTCTCGGTGGTAAGATGCATATTTACCCTGAACGGGCCTATACTGCCCTCTCAAAACTGGGTAATCTGTTAAACCTAACTCCGATTCAGGCAGCTTTTGGTGTGATCGATATCGTTAATATACAGATGGAACGGGCATTAAGAGTCATTTCTGTCGAGCGTGGTCACGACCCGCGTGAATTTAACTTTTTTTCTTATGGAGGTGCGGGAGGTTTGCACGCTGCCGACCTGGCGCGTCATATGGGGATTCCGAAAGTCATCATCTCCAGATTGGCGTCAACACTTTCGGCTTTCGGAATGTTGGCTTCCAATGTGGTGAAAGATTATGTACAGACAGTAATGCTTCCCGCAAGTGCCTCTCTTGACCAATTGAATGGGTATTTTTCTCCTATCGTCGAACGAGGCATGCTTGATATAAAGATGCAAGGAATTACGGATGATAAAATTGAAATTCAACGCAGTTTAGATATACGTTATGCCGGACAATCTTATGAGCTGAATATCCCTTATACATTAGGTTTTATTGAAGTCTTTCATGAAACCCACACGACTACTTATGGCTATTCTTACGCAGATAAATCCATTGAGATTGTGAATATTCGTGTAAGGGCTATTGGAAAAGTACCCCCAATTCACCTCCACGAGATAAGAACCGAGTCTGACCAAACCACTACTCCACAAGCGGAGAATATTCCTGTCGAGATGAAAGGGGGAATAGAATCCATTCCAATGTACAATTATGAAAATTTAATGCCGAACATGCGGCTTTACGGACCAGCCCTCATCGTATCTGCAGATACTACCGTTTTAGTTCATCATGGTGACACCCTTCATGTTGATAAATACCAAAATTTATTAATCGACATCAATAATCAAAATTAATCTTTCACTATCAGCGAGTAATAACTTTTAGATAATCGCCAGCTAAATAATTCGAGGGATAAATAGCATGTCTGCTCATCCATTACGAATATTCACCGGTTCATCTCACCCAAATCTGGCGCGAGAGGTTACGGAAATTCTGGGCGTTCCATTGGGTAAATCCACAACAAGGGTTTTCGATGATTCTGAGACTTATGTGACCATCGATGAAGTGGTCCGTGACCAGGATATATTCTTGATCCAAACCTGCTCTGCACCAGTTAACGATCGACTTATGGAATTGCTTTTATATGTAGATGCTTTCCGTAGAGCCAGTGCTCATAGTATCAGCCTTGTCATCCCATATTTTCCATATGCCCGGCAGGATCGGATGGCTCATGGACGTGAAGCCATTAGTGCACGAGTGGTTGCCAATCTAATAGAATCCCAGGGAGCGGCGAGGGTCATCTTTTTTGATATCCATAATACTGCGATACAAGGATTTTTTAATATCCCGGTTGATCCCCTCACGGCAATCTCCTTGTTGTCGAATTACTTTCGTAAGCCAGAGTTCAGAAATGCGGCGATTGTTAGTCCTGATGTTGGTCGTGCTAGTTTGGCAAGCAAGTATGCCGGGTTGCTGGATTTACCCCTGGTGATTATGCATAAGAGGAGATCTGGAACATCAGATGTTAAAACCACACATGTCGTTGGCAATATTTCAGGTCGTCGTCCAATCATTATTGATGATTTAATCGCAAGTGGCAGTGTGCTCAGGCAATTGGATGATTTGTATAAACATGGCGCACAGGGCAGCGCCTGTCTTGCCATTACCCATCCGATTTTATTACCTACAGCTTTAAAGATTTTGGATGAAGATGAGCGGATTGAGAAATTAATTGTTACCAACACGATCCCAATACCCTCAGAAAAACTGCATCCCAAACTTGAAGTCATGTCGGTTGCCCCCATGCTGGCAGATATTATTAACAGAATTTATAAAGGAAGAAGTATCTCTGAAAAGTTAATTTTTTCATAATGTCTATGCGCAACATGGATTCATTTCCAACATCCGACTCAATTCGCCTTGAAGTGTTCAAGCACCTTTTCTCTGCTATCGCTGAGGAAATGGGAGCTGTCTTGCGCAAGGCAAGTTTTTCACCCAACATCAAGGAACGCCGTGATTTTTCCTGTGCCATATTTGATGCAAACGGCAGTATGATCGCTCAGGCTGCGCATATACCGGTTCATCTTGGTTCCATGCCACTATCTGTGGCTTCAGCTATCTCTAAATATAACCGAATAGAAGTCCATCTCGCCCCTGGAGATACCATAATTCTCAATGATCCATTTCTCGGTGGAACCCACCTGCCGGATATCACCCTGGTAACCCCGGTGTTTATTGAGGATGATCTAACGGATTCCCAAAAATTATTTTCCAATGGATCTCAAGCACCCTTCGCTTATGTTGCCAGTCGGGCTCATCATGCAGATGTAGGAGGTATTGTACCCGGCTCAATGCCCATTGCAAGGGAAATTTATCAAGAAGGCTTGATCATCCCTCCGATAAAATTATTGAGTACCGGTAAATTAAACCAAGACGTTATGGATCTAATCCTTGCCAATGTACGCACACCTGAAGAGCGTTCGGGTGATTTACATGCTCAAATTGGTGCCAATCAGCGGGGTGTAAAGCTCTTGATAGAATTAATCCATCGATATGAACGCAGTGAGGTAGATCATTATATGCATGAACTACTTCATTATACAGAGCGCATGACCCGCAGTCTAATTTCAGATCTCCCGGACGGAAAATTCTTTTTTGAAGATCATCTAGATAATAATGGGATCACGAATGAAGAGGTAATCATTAAGGTAACAATTACGATCGATAAGGACACTGCTGTGGTGGATTTTACCGGATCAGCAGACCAGCAAGCGGGGAGCGTAAACGCGGTCTATGCCATTACACTTTCGGCGGTCAATTATGTATTCCGTACCTTGATTGGTCTGGATGTTCCGAATAATAGTGGATGTTTAGTCCCTATAAAAATTATTGCCCCACAAGGATCCGTTGTAAATGCTGTTCGACCCTCACCCGTAGCGGGTGGTAATGTGGAAACCTCCCAGCGCATCGTGGATGTCTTACTCGGAGCGCTTGCACAGGCATGTCCTGACCAAATCCCCGCTGCCTCTCAAGGGACGATGAATAACGTCAGCATTGGTGGTTGGGATCCCGAAAGAGGTAGATATTTCACCTACTATGAGACTATCGGTGGTGGTACCGGAGCCAGCTTGAAAAGTGATGGTATTTCAGCAATCCACAGCCATATGACAAACACCCTGAATACCCCCATTGAGGCGTTGGAGTACACTTACCCGATGCGAATTAATCGTTATGAAATTCGAAAGAATAGTGGTGGGAAAGGTGCGCATATCGGTGGTGATGGGATTATCCGGGAGTTCGAACTCCTAACCGAAGCACAGGTTACTTTGTTAACTGAGAGGCGTTCAACACAACCCTATGGTCTGGATGGCGGTGAACCTGGGAAGAAGGGTGAAAATATCCTTATCCAGGGAACAGAAGAAAAACCTTTACCTAGTAAAGGTTCATTCTTTGTTGCAAAAGGTGACATTATAAGCATACACACTCCTGGGGGCGGAGGCTACGGGAGAGTAGATGACTGATATTAGTTTATTGAGTATTATTTTAGCTCTCACGCCAGTCATCATTATTTTTATCCTGCTTACGATTCGCCGTACACCGGCAGATATTGCTGGATTGATCGGCTGGTTAGTGACAGTTATTATTGCCGGGTTTTATTTTAAAACTGCGCTCAATGTAATTTTATTATCCAGCCTGGGAGGTATCGTCGCTTCATTACCCATTGCAATGGTTGTCGCCACATCTATCTTCCAAGTAACCATCATGCAGGAGACTGGCGCGATTGCTCGCATTGTCGCTCTCATTAAAACCATTTCTCCGTCAGACACTATTGTTCAGATTATGTTGATCAATGTAGGATTTGGCACTTTGCTGACCGCACTGGGTGCCGTTCCGGTGTCCATCCTTCCACCGATCATGCTTTCGTTGGGATATACATCATTCGTAGCAATCGCTTTGCCTGCGATTGGTTATGATGCCTTAACTACCTATGCCCTTCTTGGTGTACCCGTTGTGGTGTTTTCAAATATCGTTGGCATGCCTGTGAAAGACGTAGGGATGTATTTTGCCCGTTTTATGCCAGTAATCAGCACTTGTATTGCTCTGGGAATGTTATGGCTTGTTGGAGGCTGCAAAATGGTTATTCGGGGATCAGTCCCAGCTGCCGTGTCGGGATTGACTGCCGGATTTATCTGTATTGGGTTAAATGAATTGGGGTTGATTACAATAACTGGAATTGCAGCCGGTATTGGAGTCATATTAGTCATGCTTTTATATCTTTTTTTACTTCGGAAACCTATATTGGATCGGAATAAGATGGATGCGGTGGATAAGTCTGCTGAAAAAAGGATGACGTTATTGGCTGCTTTATCACCATGGATAATACTTACAGTTCTTTCCTTATTGGTTAACGCACCTTTCCTTCCTGCGTTTGAGCTAACTTTTAACCGTTTCTCAATGCCACTTGAGATAATCCCTGGTTCACCAGAAAAAATCCGTTTATTATGGCAGGCATACTTCTGGATCGTTATCAGCACACTGGTGTCGTTGCCCATCATGAAAGCCTCTTCCGGTCAGATAAAGATCGGTCTCCAGAAATGGCTGAAGAGAGCACCCCGTCCAGTATTTTCCGCCGCCATATTCTTCGCCATTGCATATCTGATCAATCACTCTGGAAAAAATGCAGGCTGGCAGATGATAGACGTAAATCTAAATATGATCGCATTATTGGCGAAAGCATCCTCATCAGCGTTCGGCCAGTTTTATCCGTTGGTTGCTCCGTTCCTTGGTTTATTTGGAGGCTTTATCAGTGGCTCTGAGACTTCAGCTATTGCAATGCTGACGAAACTTCATCTTTCCACAGCAGAGGAAATTGGTGCAATCGGGCTTCTCATAGCAGCAGCCAGTGGGATCGGAGGCGGTTTGGCTAGTGTGATCTCTCCGGCCAAATTACAGAACGCGGCTGCAAGCATAGACCGGATTGGAGACGAATCAAAGGTAATACGAAAAACAGTGATCATCGCAATGATCATCACTGCTGTATGTGCATTAATGACAATGATTTGGGCGTATTAACCGTTTCCATGAGCCAACCCAAGGTGCACCCATACGATTCCTCTCGGAAACTGTTACCTTACTCAATTTCTGAGAGATTTGAGCGGTGATGTTTGCCACATTCGCCCAATCCTCTTCTTGGATGGCTCGATGTAACTCTTCACCCATCCTGGGCGCCCAATTCCATTCCATCCGGTAACGATCAGCTTTAATCCAATATCCACGTTTTTCCCACGCAGCAACTGATTCGTCTAAAGTATCTCCAATAGCCTTTAAAGCTAAAGCGATGTAGGCGACTAAATCATAGGTCGTCGCATCCATACCGGTTTGTTTTGCTAATTCCCGGATGGCAATCACGATCCCTTTTTCCAACCATATTCTATCTTTACCAGCGCTGCCGGTCTTGATGATACGTCCCAAACAATCGCTCCTGGTTTAAACTGTTAACATTATGATAGAAAGCCCGCATGATTATATCCGATTTATTGACGTCCTCATCTCTCTAGCTTATAATTCCCGCCCGCGGGGAAGTGCTGGAATTGGCAGACAGGCATGACTTAGGATCATGTGCCGCAAGGCGTGAGGGTTCAAGTCCCTCCTTCCCCATAACATATCTCCCCTGGAAGGTATCTTCGGGGAAAATCAAAGGGAAAATATTTTGAATATCGAACAACATGCTCTAGAAAATCATCAGGTCAAGCTAACCGTCCAGGTAGAACCATCCAAACTGGAAGAAGCCAAGCATCGTGTTGCTCGGCAGATCTCACACCAAAAAAAGATACCTGGTTTTCGACCAGGCAAGGCACCCTATCCCATTGTTTTGCGTACTGTCGGTGAAGAGATTATCCTAGAAGAAGCTTTAGACCTCCTCGTAAAAGACATTTATCCTAAAGTTATAGAGGAATCTAAAATAAAACCCTATGGACCTGGGTCCCTCGAGAATATGCCAAAACTCGATCCACTCACTTTCGAGTTTATCGTCCCTCTCGAGCCAGAAGTAACCCTGGGGGATTATAAGGAGCTCCGGATTCCCTATAAAATTAAAGCAGTATCAAAAAAGGATATTAACAAGGTTTTGGAGGATTTACGGGTGAGGCAAGTCATTTTGGAGCCATCCGATCAACCAGCCAAGGAAGGAGATCAGGTTTATATTAAGCTTTCGATCCAACGTCTCCAACCGGTAGAAGGGGAAATAACTGCCTTAGTGAATGACCGGCGTATGCCCGTCGTGGTTTCCTCAACTGCAGATGATAAAAATGAATGGCCATTCCCAGGATTCTCCCAAAAATTACTGGGTCTCGCCAACAGTGAAGAGAAGATATTCCGTTATACCTACCCTGATAACTCTGAGTATAAAGATTTACGTGGAAAAGAAACAGAAGTCAGTGTGCAGGTGGAAGAAATCAAGAAACGCATCTTACCTGAATTGACGGATGAATTTGCTCATTCAATTGGGGAGCAATATGACAAACTATCATCATTAACTGACGATATCCGCAAAACGTTGGAAAGGCAGTCGAAAGAAGAGTACGATACCACGTACAACGATAAAATCATGAAAGAATTACTCAAGACCACAGTTATAAAATTTCCTCCACAGATGCTGGAACGTGAGATTGATTTATTTACCGAGCAATTGGATAATCGCCTGGCGCAGCAGAAGATGGATATGGAAACATATTTGAAAATGCGAAAGATCGACGCAGCTGCATTAAGGACAGAAATAAAACCACAGGCGGAGGAAAGGCTCAAGCGTACCCTGGTACTGCTTGAAATTGCCAAGGTAGAAGATATCCATGTAGAGAATACCGAATTGGAGAACGAATCCAGGCGCACATTAGATGAGCTTGGCCGAATGATGCCAGCTGAGAAAGCACGCAAGACTCTGACAAACGAGTTTGTTCGTGGCATGATTGGTAATATCGGTGCCGATTTATTGGTCAGACATACCTGGGACAATTTGCAATCGATTGCGCGTGGAGAGAAAGAAGAACTCGAAGCAGAATCCGTACCAACGGAAGCAAACCAAGAACCACAAGTTGATGAAATGACAGATAAACCAATAAAGAAAAGAACACCCAAGAAGGCGGAAAAGAATGAACCTTAACGATCCCTTATCACTCGTACCGATGGTTATTGAAACTACTGGTAGAGGTGAACGTGCATATGATATATTCTCACTTTTACTCAAGAATCGCATCGTTTTTTTGGGTACACCCATCAATGATCAGATCGCAAACCTGACAGTCGCACAGTTATTATTCCTTAACCAGGAAGATCGGGAAGCACCAATCTCGATGTATATCAACTCACCCGGTGGGCAGGTCTATGCAGGCCTTGCTATTTATGACACTATGCAGATGATCACCAACCCAATCAGCACGGTTGCGGTAGGTGTGACTGCTTCGTTTGGCACAGTCCTACTGACAGCCGGCACAAAAGGACAGCGCTATGCATTACCCCACGCAACCATCCATATTCATCAGCCTTTGGGTGGAGTTCAGGGTCAAGCAACAGATATAGAAATCGAAGCGCGTGAAATACTGCGGCTAAAAACCAAGTTGAATGAGATATTGTCATTCCATACCGGGCAATCTGCAGAAACGATTGAGAGAGATACGGACCGCAACTTTTATATGGACGCCAAGGGAGCTGTCGATTATGGAATCGTCGATCAAGTGCTTGAATCACCCCCCATTAAGGCTGAAAAAAGCAAATAAAGCCAGGTGATTCAGTATCTTCTATTTGCTAAATCCAATTACTATGAATAAGGATATACCCGGATAATACTGCAACGAATGTAATTATTCCGGGTATATCAATTTTTAAAACAACCTTAATGAATTATTTTGTATTAAGTATGATTAACAATTTTCAATCCTCAATCGAAGCACTTATCCTGGACATGGATGGCGTATTATGGCGCGGCAACGAATCCATCGGTAATCTAAAATCCATTTTCGCCCAAATCGATAGGATAGGGTGGAAAGTTATTTTTGCTACCAACAATGCATCAAGAACTATTCAACAATATGTGGATGTCTTATTATCCTTCGGCGTTACTGCTGAAGCGTGGCAGATTATCAATTCTGCCACAGCCGCCACATATTATTTAACCAATCAATTTCCAGGCGGGGGACCCGTCTATATTATTGGCGAGCAAGGTATCATTGAAGCATGCAGACAGCATGGGTTTTATCAATCCGATTCTGGCGCTTTGGCAGTCGTTGTTGGTATTGATCGTAATTTAACATACGAAAAATTAAAAACTGCCACCTTGCTGTTGCGCTCTGGCGTACCGTTTATTGGCACAAATCCAGATCGTACCTTTCCGACTCCACAAGGTTTGGTGCCAGGTGCTGGCTCGATATTGGCGGCGTTAACCGCTGCCAGTGATGTTACACCCATCATCGTAGGAAAACCTGAACCGACGATGTACCGGATCGCCTTGGAACGTCTAAATATTTCACCTGAGCGTGCGTTGGTGGTTGGCGATAGACCTGAGACGGATATCGCTGGAGCCCAGTTAATTGGCTGTCACACAGCTTTGGTACTTTCTGGGGTCACTACGGCAGATCAAGCGAATGCCTGGCATCCCGCTCCCGATATTATTGCAGATGATCTGAAAAGCATCATTCAGATGAATTGGTCGAAATGATAAATCTCGCGGCTTGATTATCTTCAGGATTATTTATGCAGAAAAACGCCAATATTTATGACCTGAGCTTCGAAGAAATGGCTGCATTTTTGAATGCATGGGGAGAACCAGGCTATCGGGGAGCACAAGTGTGGGAGGGATTGTACCGGCATTTATGGAGCTCACCAGATGAATTCAGCAGCCTTTCCAAGACATTACGACTAAAACTTGGTGAAAATTATTCCCATGTTAAAGCTGATGGGGGTGGTTTACCATCATTTGTTCATCTTCACCCAGGCAGGATACTAAAATCCAGCGATGGTGAAACAATCAAGACATTGTTTTCACTAAGCGACGGTAAGCAGATCGAAGCAGTCCTTATGCGCTATTTCAAGCGCCGCACCTTGTGTATATCGACACAAGCAGGTTGTGCAATGGGTTGTGTTTTTTGTGCCACCGGTCAAATGGGATTCCTCCGGCAGCTCACCAGCGGTGAAATCGTAGAACAGGTACTTTATTATGCCCGGCAACTGGCATTGGAGCATGAACAGGTTACAAATATCGTCATTATGGGGATGGGTGAACCATTTCATAATTATGACGCTACCATGTCGGCTATAGATAGATTAAACCATCCGCAAGGGTTCAACATGGGTGCACGCAGATTCACTATTTCTACAGTTGGATTGGTACCAGGCATCCGCCGATTCACCCAAGAACATTCTCAAGTCAATCTTGCCATATCTCTTCATGCAGCAGACGACGAACTCCGTACACAACTTCTGCCAATCAATCGAAAATACCCACTGGATGAATTATTATCAGCCTGCCTTGAATATGTACAAGTTACCCACCGTAGATTATCCTTCGAGTGGGCACTTATTCAAGGGGTAAACGATACTCCGGAACAAGCTAACTTACTTGCTCAAAAGTTAAAATTATTCCGTGTTGGTGGCTCTATCTTATGCCATGTTAACGCCATTCCATTAAACCCTACACAAAAATATGCTGGTAACGCATCAACCCACCAAAGAGCACTTGCATTCCAAAAAGAACTTGAACAAGCTGGTATACCGTGTACGATCCGCTTACGACGGGGGATTGACATTCAAGCTGGATGCGGCCAGCTGGCAAGCGAAGCCAAGTAAATAAACTCTCTTATTTTTAATACTTTCCCCCTAAAATAACTGCTCTCGGGTTTACCAATTGCTGTATTCCCGCCGTTTTCATCACTAATATAGTTAATGGGGATGCCACCTCATCCAATATAGATTTCTAAGGAAGTTATTGAACTTGATCTTCCTAAATATTATTCCGATTATTGAGCTACTCCGTCCCAACACGCCAGAATTACTAACTGTAACAATTCAATTAATATAACGACTAGGCTGGGATTAAAACCATAACAAGATTGAGATTTTCACCTACTCATGTAATTTTAAGTGAAAATTCACTTGACATTAATGATAAAAATGGGATAATTATAAATGTCTCCTATTTTATTGTTATCTGCATTTAAGTATTAACAAAAATTGTAAA
>Ga0154777_1097_pt1 | contig 28265 bp, 21 predicted proteins | sample Rifle2008BG16ft_FD_105785 | JGI IMG/M metagenome (GOLD analysis project Ga0154777, IMG submission 105785) | Chloroflexi bacterium RBG_16_47_49 | reverse complement strand
GGTAACATTATCTTTTGACTTGACAGGGCGATTGTCAGGCATATCAGTGAAATCCTAGTCTTCTGTCCCCATCTATTCCATATTTAGATTCATAGGTTCAACTCACAAGTGCACCTCTGATAGTTAATAGAAGCAAGCTGCGGTAGGATAAACCTCTAAAGACCTGCCAGTCAAAGGAGCGCATATGAGCTACACTCAGCTTACCCAAGGACACCTTACCAAATTTATGCGATGTTTATTATAGGTTATAACCAAACGGTGATGGCCAAGGTAATTGTTAGCCAAAAATCCACCCTCATTTAGGAGCTGCAGTGAATCAGTGATTGGAGAGGCTATCGACTCAGGCGAGACCATTTCTTAGGGTAGTTAGGTGAACCTGGAGGGATTCGAACCCTCGCCTCTTCAGTGCGATTTATATCGAGGGGTTGTCCACAATGTCTATTGCCTACCATGATGTTATAAAATCCTATTAATCCCTATATATGGGGTTAGGATGTCCAATATATCCATATTTTTCATGCTGTGTTTCTGTGGTTGCACACGGATGCACACGACCTGAAGTTGGAAATGCAACTTGCAGACCTGTCCTAAGGGGAAGATTATTTAAGCCACGAATATTGTAGACAATATTTATTCACATGCGTCTCTGAGATTAATATTTTTCCCCCAAGAAATTGGTTAATAATATGGCTATGAAGACCACCATAATAAATCCAATAATATAGGGCAACCAGTTTTTTTGCACTTTCATCACTATTGTAGCAATATCTCCATCATCCACTGGTAATTGTCTCCCACAAAACCTACAGACCAAGGCCTCCTCCTGTAATTCCTGCTCACAAGATGGACATTTTCTCATTTATTCGCTCCTTACTATCATCAATATATTACTGTACTATTTATAAAATTCATTAGCGCTAGGTTGATTTCTGATTTTAGCGTCTCAACCTTAAAACCAATCAATTGAAGTTGTGAATAATATCTCATTAGAAAGGTACAGAAATAACGCGATTGCAATAATATAGTTTATTTGTTTATTAACTCGCATCCTAATTATTTAAATAGCCGTTGATTTACGGTGTGAAGATTAGCTATCACGATCGCTTTATCCGCATGTCGTCAATATGCATTTTGCATTATTAGATTTCAACCAGCTTCGTCACGAATTTTGGCAGGTGCAAGAAGAGCAATTGTTATATAGTTCTCAACGACACATATGATGCTCATCGTCCATAATTTTTCAAGCAACAATTTAATTTTAGCAACCGTTGCTCACGGATGCACACGGCATGGAGTAGGAAATATAATCCACAATCCTGTCCTGAGGGGGAAGGTAAAATACTAAAAACTGCTTTGGCCTTTATCCGTATCCAAAAATGTATAAAACTGCTCAAACACTCGACCAACTGATTTCTAACATTGAAGCTGGTATAAAGATTTGGAGGCATGCCACAGTCAGTTGCTTGCCTTCCTTCATCATGCGGAACTTGAGAAAGATTCAATACTTGGTGCCGTTTCTTGATTTAGGCTGAAGGGGAGACGTCGCATCACGCGATTCTCGATCACGTTATAAATAACACCTAACACCTTTCAATAAATTTACCGCTCAGCGTCAACATCGGTTCACCGAAGCACACGGCCGCCGTGCCGTTGACAATGACATGTTCTATGCCGACGGGATAACGGCGCGGATCAGTGAGAGATTCATTGAGCTCAAGCTTTTGGGGATCGAAGATCACGATATCGGCTCGATTGCCACATGCAAGTATGCCGCGATCAGAAAGGTGCATAATGCTTGCCGCTAGTCCGGTAAGCTTATGAATCGTGCTTTCAAGACGCATTTCCGGGTATTCGAGGAGATAGTGGAACATCCCACTATAGGTATTTGGATTGGGATAGTACAGGGGCATATCCTCAGCAAACGGGAATCGCGTGGTAAGGTCGATGGAAAAGCTATCCGTGCCAATGGTGGCATGCGTATCCGATATCAGCCTTTTTATATTGCTGGGTGTCACACCCTGCATTGGCCGAAACACCTTAGTATAGGGGTCTTCGCGTAATAACGTGAGCAGCCCCGACACAGAATCCATATCAAGTTCGGCTGAGATGTCTCTAAGTGAGCGTTTGTAATAGTCATCGAACTTACATGAGAGAATTGTACAACGTGCATCCCACTCAGGGTCGATGAGCGGATTGACGTCATATATGCTTCCGGTGGTGACATTTTTTTTCAGCGCCTCCAGGTAAGACACGTCATGCAGCTTTTCGGCGAATGCACCACGCGAGCCACATTCCAGCATCTGCTTGAGAAACGGCATACCCAGATCAGGCGCTAACAATATGCCGCCCGTGATGTTTGGGATTACATCGTGGTAAACCGTAAGGCCGCGTTTGCGATATGCGTCTATCATGGCAAGTGTTTCATCAGCCGAACAGACCGAAAGCACATCATTGTCGGAAGGATAAATTTCATACCCTGTCATCAGATGCGAGATCTGAAGCTGCACTTCTGCTTCCGCTGCAAGCTCCAGAGCTTCGACAATGCCGTCGATGCGACTTCTACGAGATGCATTCGCTGTCCGCTCACCCGTCCGGCGCCAGTGAGTGGCAAATATCCCGCCATATCGCTTCACAGTGGCAAGAAGCTTCAATATTTCATGCCTGTCGGCATACATACCGGGGGCATAATCGAATCCCACAGACATGCCACATGCACCTGCAGCCATAGCTTCCTCGAGGTACTCGTTCATTGCGGAGATCTCAGTGTCAATTGCTGGGCGCTTATAGTCATAATCCAACACCTGAGAGCGTATTGCACCATGGCCAGCAAAGGCCATGATGTTTACCCCAATACCCTGCACACGAAGTTTTCTGACATATCCTGCAAAATCGCGCCAGTCAAAATCTACACCGAAACGCTCCTTGATGAGGGGCGCCATACTCTCTGGCAGGCCAAGCTCCGGTATCACGCCTAGCTCGTCTGCGAATTTCTGTAAGCATTCCATCTCGATGAACTGCGACGTCCAGTACCGGTCGCATGGCGCGGGCATGTATCCGCACTGCCCACCTACCAATGTGGTTACGCCCTGCATCAAGCTACTCTGCATATAACGATAATAAGGCGCAGATACATCACCATGAGAATGGATATCGATAAAGCCCGGCGCAACAACCATTCCTTGTGCGTCAATCTCCAAAACGGCCTCGATTTCCGATTTGCCGATATGACTGATGCGTCCATTGTTCACTGCAATATCTGTAAAAAAGATATCCCTTCCCGTTCCATCGACGATCCGTCCGTTTTTGATAATCAATTCGTGCAATGTTAACTCCTTCATTCGTTTGGATTATACAAGCGTTTGTTCACTCCAGCGTCCGAATTTGTAGTACAAGAGACATATGATTATGGAAGCCGCCGATGCGATTGGTGCAGCGAGTCCGATCTTAAATAGGTTGATTTCGGAGGCATGGCAGAAAATATAAGCAAGCGGTACACGCACTAGAAAGGTGCTTGCCATATTGCGGATCAGCGTAAACAGGCTCTTGTTGCAGCCGGCGAAGAAACCTGCCATACAGAAGGTGCCGCATACGAGGAGCGTATCGAAGTTGAACGACCGCATATATTCGACAGCTGCTGCAATCACATCCCCGTTGTCCGTGTAGATGCGCAGTATCGGAATGGGTATAAAGTGGACTACGGCAAAGAAAACAAAGGACAATGCCAAAGACATACCGATACTGGTCCATAACGTGCGTCGCGACCTGACTAATAAGCCCGCACCCATATTCTGTGCCACCATGGCTGCGACCGAGGCTGAGAAAGCCGAAGCAGGTACTCTTGCAAGCGCACCAATCTTCTCGCATACGCCGATCGCCGCGGAAGCTACTACACCAAAACTGTTGATCATGGCAGAGATAAAGACAAATGAAGCATTGACAAGTGCGTACTCTGTGGCAATTGGCATCCCCACGCGCGTAATTTTTCGCGCATCGCTGCGATTAGGTCGAAAGCTTCTGAGCTTGAAATCGAAAGCATTATGCCTGTATTTGAGTCTGTAGAAGGCAAACAGCACGCTCAGGCCTTGAGCACTCACAGTGGTATAGGCCGCGCCGCGTACACCTAATCCAAACACACCTATAAGTAGAATATCCCCCGCAATGTGGATCGCACAACCGATGGCAATGAATACGAGAGGGCTTTTGGAATCACCAAGGCCGCGAAGTATAGCGCTGAAGGTATTGTATGCCGTGAAGAAGACCAACCCACAGCCACATATAATTATATAGTCAGATGTGGCAGCCATAGCTTCCGTGGGGATGTTCATGGTGCGAATAATTAAACTGGAGCTTGCAATAATGACGATCGATGAAATGGTACCGATGCAGAAAAATAACGTGAGTGTAGTGCCGATAGCACGACTCACACTTTCATGTCGTCCCGCTCCCACATACTGTCCAATGAGTACTGTGCTGCCCATGGTAAAGCCTGAGATGACGTTTGTAATTACATGAATGATGTGGCTTCCATTGGAAACGGCTGACAGATCCGACACCAAGGGCGAAAATTGTCCTACGATTATCAGATCTATCGTGCCGTCCATTGTTTGCAATACGCACGCGAGTAAATAGGGTATCGTGAAATTTAAAAGCGTTCGCCAGATGCTACCCTTTGTGAGTATTGTATCCAAAGAACTCGAGTAAGCTTCCCTGGTGTCAGATTCTTCCGTTGCCACCGCATAACTATCCATCAAGGTACTCTATGAAATCGGAAGATCCAAGAAGATTGCTTGTAAAGTTTTCAATTATCTCGCTCGAGGTATACTAATTGCCATAACGGAATATGTTCCGTTGGAAACAACAATTCAAAGCTGCAAAATCGCCTGAAGCGATGTGCGTGTAAACATCCGGTACATCATAAAGAAGCTTCTATAGAAACTGCGCACCTTACAGGTTACCCAATGCATAGCCTTGATAATAACCAGGATATCAACTAGACCATAAAATGTCCTGCAGAAATCCTTCGGCGTCTGTCTTGGTAGTAACACCAAGGTATTTCTTATCCTTGTATTTCCAAATCTCGCGAAAAACTTTAAGGCCGATCCAGCCATCAAAAAACTTTTCCATCTCAAGCCGCATTTTTAAAAAGATAATCTTTCTGGCGTCGGGAATCATACGGAACATTACAACAGTTAGCAATAGTTTTGGCAGACGTTATAGCGCCGCCATTATTAGTATATGCGCGCAACCAGCAATGACGTGATCAGCTCTAGATCTCCGCTACCAGAATGAGAGGATACAACTCTGTAGCACTTGATGCCTTGAATAGGCGATTCAAGTGATACAGAGCATCCCATCGTTGGGTCAATTTTTGCTGAGTTCTTCTAGTATCGCAATCAGCGCGTATGCATGCCGCCGTGACCATCTATCGAACAATTCCAGGGTAATCTCGTCGTTAACAGCGCCTTTACCCTCCTCTGAACCCGCGTATTGGAGCGAAAAGCCCGGCACACCCAGCTTATCTACAGCCCAACCGTCCATCGTACCGGTGGGATTGCCAGTATGGATAAAGGTCTTGGATTGGAAAGGATATTCCATGGGTGGCGCGGTATACGTACCGCAGTCCTCGTGCTCAGCACGGAACGTCTGCGTATAAATGGTTGCGAGTTTGTTAGCGTAATCATAGATATCGGGATGGGTGCCCTTGCCAGATACCAACAGTTTATCCTCGGTTACGACGGACGGCCCATCGTACACGAACATGGCCAACGGATTGCTAGCCTGCATAAAATTAATCGCTGCCCTGGTTTCATTCTCGCTGTCTGGGAAGGGACCGTGATAAGTATTGCTGCCCAGAAAGGTATTGGCTATGCCATACACGTACTGATCGCTCCAGTTGTGTCCAAAGTTGCGGTTGAGATCTACGCCGTTGTGGTTGAGGCGGAGATACTCTGGAACGCCGTTTACAGTCTCCTCGCGCGTGTCATAATTGATGCCGGGCATAACGGCCAGGCCTATTTTCGATAATATGTCGAGGCGCCATTGCAGTATATAACGGATGACCCGGTCTAGGAGCTCAGGTCCTGGCTCGCTGGCATGAATTACACCCGCAAGAGCTACGACTTGCTCCTGATTGCCGATTTGCATACCGAAAATATCCCGATGCATAGAAGTATCGCCGAATTTTTTGATGTGAATTATTGCAGGATACTCGCATTGAAGCTGCCGTATTACAGCAACGCATTTTTCATATGGCCACCATAATTCACGGCTGCGAACCTTTACAGCGGTGGGTCCTAGAATAGTATGCTCATCGAAGGAGTCCGCCTTCACCCAGTAGATATAGATTTGTCCGACGGTAACGTCAGCATCAATATATTCGTTATAGGAGTATTCAAGGGGTAGAATGCCATCGAATATTATCCTTACACGTGAATCGAGATGGCTTTGGTTGTCTGCATATTCAAACCATGGACCAAACTGCATGCCAGCCATGTCATTGCAGAATTTGATCTCCGACGCTTCTCGGCGGTAGATTTTCACTGGGACGTTTCGGTTTTCATCACAATCACCTCGTTGAATAAATGACAGTTTGATTCTGTCACCAAGATTGCAGGCGGTCATTCTCCCTCTAAGCATTGGGCACCTTTCCTATCCATAAACTAATTTAAAAAACAACCTGAGCAGAACGTATTGCTAGGTTTACAATAATGATAGGACGGTAGCGTTCCCACTACCATCCTATTCTAAAAGAAGCTTACAACTCGATGAGTATAGTTTTTACGTCTGTCATGTTCTCGATGGCGTATTTGGGTCCTTCTTTGCCGCCAGCGCTACTCATCTTAATGCCGCCATAGGGCATATTATCAACGCGCGTGAAAGATGTCTCGTTGATGATTACACCACCAGAAGCTACTTTCTTTGCAGCCTTCATGGCTAAGGTTAAATTGGAAGTGAACACTCCTGCCTGCAGACCATAGATTGTATCATTAGCCATCTTGATGGCTTCATCGAAGGAGGTATAAGGAATAATCACGACCACAGGCCCGAATATTTCGCCCTTACAAACCTTCATCTCGGGCTTGACGTTCGAGAGCACTGTGGGTTTGTATATGCGCTCATTAAATTTTTCACCGCCCGCAAGAACCTTTGCACCATCAGCCACAGCTTCCTTGACCCAGCTGTCCACACGATCCACTTCGCTAGTCTTGATCATGGGACCGACCTTGGTATTGGGATCAGACGGATCACCGCAAAGGAGAGAATTTGTGAAAGATACAATTTCGTTGGTAAACTCCTGTAGCACATCCTCGTGAACGAACAGTCTCTGTGGTCGCATACATATTTGGCCGGCAGTAGCATAGGCCTTGATTGCACACAGTCTAGCAGCTTTCTTAATGTCTGGTGCATCATTGTGTATGATTACAGCAGCGTTACTGCCGAGTTCCAATGAGCACCGGCGCATGCCTATAGTATTTTTCATATGGATGCCGGTCTCTAAACTGCCAGTAAACGTATAGAAGTTGATGCCTTGATTTTGCAGCAACGCTTCACCGACGGTAGACCCGCTACCGAGTACCAACTGGATATGGTTCTTGGGAAGTCCGGCCTTGAGCAGCGCTTCAACCAGCTTGACCGCAAAGCCCGGGGAATCGGATGGAGGCTTGATGATGACTACATTGCCTGCTGCGATGGCTGGAGCTACCTTGTGGGCAGTAAGCGATAGCGGTACATTGAAAGGCGCGATCGCCGCCACGACTCCTACGGGTACACGTAGAGTAAAGCACATCTTGTTCTCGCCGCCGTTCAAACCGTCCACAGGCACCATTTCACCAGCAATACGGCAAGCCTCCTCAGCTGAAACTTCAAGCGCTGTACGGCTGCGGGTCGCTTCACCACGGGCGTCGCCAATGAGTCTGCCAGATTCATGGCATATTGCTTGTGCTATCTCCTCAGCACTATCTACCATGTACTGTGCAGCCTTCATGAGAATGGTGTAGCGTTCGCGAGGTGTGAGTTCGAAGGTCTCGAGCGATTTCTTAGCCGCAGCAACCGCCTGATCCACCTGTTCCTTACTGGTCTGTGCGTAGGTAGAATATACTTCCCCTGTGTATTTGTCATATACGGATTGTTTAACGTCGGCGTCTCTCCACTCGCCGTCGATATACATCTTGTAATGATTCATAATTACCTCCGATTGAATAATATTTGGTCATATGGAGAATTGTAGACAAACGCTTGTGCAATATCAGTATAGCATCGGACTTTTATGACATAGTCATAACAAATTGCCGATAAATATGTAAAATTTGACTAAATTCTCTTTTTAAATTTGAGTGGTGTGACCCCGACGCATTTTTTGAATGTGCGGATAAAGTTGTTCACATCCGAAAAACCGCACTGGATTGTTACATCACCAACAGATAGTTTAGTGGAACAAAGAAGAGCTTTTGCATGTGCTAATCGAGTGTAAACCAAATATTGCTTGGGGCTATAACCGGTCTGTTGTTTAAAACTACGGGAAAAATAATGCAGACTTATAAAGTTTTTGGAAGCGAGATCAGATATTTTTATATCATTTTGAAAGTTTGATTCAATATAGTGTTGAACCATATAAATTTGCGTATGGAGCCGGTCACTCTCATAAGAGAATCTATCCGGGCAAGCACGGTAGGCATATATCAGGATCTGCTTGAGTAAGATACTCACCAAATCAGAACAGTAAAGCTGCTTCTCGTTGAACTCCTGAACGATTCCCGAAAAACATCGGTCGAGATCATCAGCATATGCGGAAACGTCAAATACGTGGGAATAGGAGGGTGGTCGATTGCGAAAAATAGACGCAAGACGCGTATCTCCAATGAGCTGATCTAATCGCTCACTACAAATTATGATGAAATAGCGTTCGTAATTACCCGAAAGGATAGTAATGGAGTGATCTTCTAGGCGGCTGATGAATACCAGCGAACCACGCTTGAGCGTATAGGAACGGTCACCGACCTTAAGGGATGAAATACCATTTCTAATATAGAGCACTTCATAATTGTCATGATAGTGCTGGTTCAGCGGCGTCTGATCAGAAGAATATTTGCAGTCACGGAATAGTAACCGAATATCCACGGATGTCTCCGTTAGCAAATTTTACGTATTTTGCTACAAGTATTTGCAACATTTTACTCTTGAGGTCATGTATGATATTACCATAATCTCCGATTTTATCAATATATCTTGGATATCACCGTGAAATATACGAAATTTGCCTATAGAAATGTTGGGGAGGTGATGGACACCGCTCGCGAATTAGGTATATCCTTCCCCTATAGTGCCGAGACAATGGTCTTGGCACAGCCAATCGAAATAAACCGTATAAATTTGCCAAATCGGATACTCATTCAGCCCTTGGAGTGCTGTGACGCTTTACCGGATGGCAGTCCAAGCAAATATACGCTACGCCGGTACGGACGTATAGCTGAGAGTGGTGCTGCAGTTCTTTGGACCGAAGCCAACGCCATTGACAAGCGCTATGCCTCAAGCAATGGACAACTGCATTTGACAAAAGAAAATCTAGATTCGTTTAAGAGGATGCTCGAAGATATTCGCAGCTACTATTTACGTGTACATGGCTTTAACCCTATCATCATTGTTCAGGCAACTCACTCCGGGCGGTACTCAAAGATTGACAACAAAACTGCCCCAATAATCGCGCAGCACAACAAATATATCGAGGGAGCTAACCTGTTGCCCGACGAATGTATTGTTTCGGATGTAGACCTTCATATAGCCGAAGAAAAGTTCGGAGTATTCGCTAAACTTGCAAAAGAAGCTGGATTCAACAGCATTGATATTAAGTGCTCACACTTTTATTTGGCGAGTGAGCTACTTTCAGCTTATTACCGACCAGGTGAATATGGTGGCACCTTTGAAAATCGTACACGATTTATTATGAACTGCATGCGTGCAGCAAAACCTGAAACAAATCATTCTTTTTTCCTGACTTGCCGGCTCAATTGCTATGACGGCTTTCCATATCCATGGGGCTTTGGTGTGCGCGAAGGTAGCAGCATCGCCCCTGATTACTCAGAAGCGAACCGTCTCGTTGCCATGCTCCATGAGGAGATCGGCATAGAACTGTTCAATATAACCCTGGGCAATCCTTATGTTAATCCATATATGAATAGGCCTTACGATTCCGGTTCTATGGAACCACCAGAACATCCGCTTGTCGGGGTTGCAAGAATGATCGAAAGCGCACGTTGCATCAAAAAGGCCAATCCGAGCGTGTTGATCGTTGGCTCCGGGCTCTCGTATCTTAGGCAATTTACTGGGGTGATTTCAGCAGGAGCGTTGAAGGACGGCTGTTTTGATATGGCCGGTTTTGGCAGGTTGGCGCTTGCAAATCCACGCTTTACCGGGAAGCTCATTAGTAACGAATTGACTAAAAAGGACTGTTGCATAACATGCTCAAGCTGTACCCAGTTGATGCGCTCGTTCAATATCGCAGGTTGCGTGGTCCGGGATTCTCAGATCTACGGAAAACGCTACAAAGAAATGATGAGAAGTTAAGATAATCAAGTATTATATTTTCGAGGTCATCGTTCCATGAAGAAGGTGGCATTAGTTACTGGTTCCAGACGAGGAATAGGATTGGCCACGGCAAAAGCGCTTTCCGGTGCGGATTATAAGGTTCTGTTATCCGATATCATCGAGGAGGAGGAATTCACTGAGCAGCTTGCTAAGTTACGTAGCGAAGGTCATGATTTTGATTACTACAAGTGTGATATCAGCAATGAGCTTGACCGCAGAGTTATATTCGAACATGTCGCAGATCGGTTTGGCAGGCTTGATGTTTTAGTCAACAATGCTGGGGTAGCGCCTAATGTGCGCATGGATATACTAAGCACTACAAAGCAGAGTCTCTATCAGCTCCTCGATATCAATTTATGCGGTACGTTCTTCATGTGTCAGTGCGGAGCGAATTGCATGATCTCCATGCTGACCAAAGGATTGAAGGATTATTCTCCTCGGATTGTTAACATCTCTTCCATATCAGCTTATACCTCGAGCATTAATCGTGGTGAATATTGCATCAGTAAGGCTGGTGTATCTATGGTGACAATGCTCTTTGCTGATAAGCTCGCTGAATATGGGATTCCAGTATTTGAAGTACGCCCAGGTATCATCTTGACCGAAATGACCGCAGTTGTGAAGGACAAATACGAAAAGCTCATCGCGGAAGGGGTAACCCCGATCAAGCGCTTTGGGCAGCCAGAGGATGTCGCTAACTGCGTGCTGGCGGCTGTAAGTGGAAATCTGGATTTTTCTACCGGACAGGTGCTGAACGCTGACGGCGGTTTCCACATTAGAAGACTGTGAACCGGGTTGCAGAATGAAACGGACTGAAATCATATTTGCTGGTAAGGTGATACCGCTATATTTGTTGGATACGCTTGTGATCGGCTCTGGCTGCGCTGGATTGTGCGCTGCGGACACGCTCTATGATAATGGGCGTCGGGATATAGCCATTCTCACCGAGGGTATCAATATGGGCACTTCGCGCAATGCTGGCAGCGACAAGCAAACCTTTTATAAGCTTTCGCTAGCTCCTGATGAATCGGATTCTGTAGGCGAGATGGCAAAGACGCTTTTCAGTTGCGGCGGGATGCACGGCGATACTGCACTGATCGAGGCTGCGGGCTCGATCCGCTCCTTTTTCAAGCTCGTGAATTATGGCGTGCCCTTTCCAACCGACCGCTTTGGCGTTTACGTCGGTTATAAAACCGATCATGACCCTCGCCGCAGGGCAACATCAGCGGGTCCCTACACCTCCAAGTATATGACCGAAGCACTGGAACGATCAGTGCGTTCCAAGAGTATAACCCTACTGGATGGATATTCTGCAATAAGACTACTAACCGATCATGGCCGTTGCTATGGAGTGCTGGCGATCGACGAGAGCCGCGTTGAAGGGGATGGATTCGGCTTCACAGCTATTTTGATCAATAACGTTGTTATGGCCACAGGCGGACCGGCGGGCATATATGCCAGTTCGGTGTATCCCGAGAGTCAAACAGGCATGACGGGTATGTCCGTGGAGGCAGGCGCGAAGTGTGAAAATCTTATGGATTGGCAATATGGGCTTTCTTCTACAAAATTCCGCTGGAACGTATCAGGGACCTATCAGCAAGTGCTCCCACGCTATATCACCATTGATCATCAGGGTTACGAACGCGAGTTTTTGAACGAGTACTTTGACAACCCGGTCGAAGCACTCAATATGGTGTTTTTAAAGGGATACCAGTGGCCGTTCGACGTTCGTAAGATCCCAGGCTCGTCCATAATAGACGTGATCATTCACCATGAGACCTTGGAACTCGGTAATCATGTATATATGGACTTTTCACGCGAGCCCTCCGCTCTCGTTAAATTTGGATTTAAACAACTATCTCCAGAGGCGTATGATTATCTGGATAAATCCCACGCATTGATACCTTTGCCAATTGAAAGGCTTGCGCAAATGAATAAGTCTTCAATCGAGCTGTATGAAAGCAACGGTATCGACCTATACCGTGAGCCTTTAGAAGTCAAGGTGTGCGCCCAGCACAATAACGGCGGTGTTGCAGTGGACGCGAACTGGCAGAGCTCAATAAAAGGTCTCTATGTGGCAGGCGAGGCGGCTGGCACTTTTGGCGCTTATCGCCCTGGTGGTACTGCACTGGCATCCACGCAGACGGGTGCTCAGCGCGCAGCAGAGCATATCGCTTATACCACTGTAGAGCATGAACCGGATGCGACACAACTGCAAACGGACCGCGCTGCGGAAGCATTCATAAGATTGGCTATTGGTGCTATTAAGCCGGGTAGTTCGTCGGATATCTATATTAAGCGGGAGCTTTTTCAACGCGAAATGACCGCTTGCGCTGCGCAAATGCGTGACATGGACGGAATGCAGCGGCTGCTTGATAAACGCTCGATGCAAATCCAGACTTTTTTTGATGATAACAGCGCAACGTCACCGAGGGAGCTTTCGCAGTTACTTCGCAACAGGGACATCATGCTGACCCAGTGCGTGGTGCTCTCAGCCATGCTACTTACAGCGGATAAAATGGGCAGTCGCGGGTCTGGCCTGCTTACGTCCGGGATGGGCTGCAAAATAGGTTACCACCTAGACGACATTAAGTATGTGCCCGCTAAATCAGGCTTTGAGGGCTATACGATCCAAACCGTATACGACGGGAACGGTTTTACATCCGAACTTTGCGAGGTCAGGTCGATCCCTGAGAGCGACGATTGGTTTGAGAACGTTTGGAAGGAATACATGGAGCGCACAAGCCGTTTACGCGCATGAATAAACTGTGAAAGAGAAACCACTATGACGGAAAAACAAAAATGGGAAGATATATTTACTCTTTATAAGAATTATCTATGCGAAGACAATCCCCGTGTAAAGGAGCTTGCCCTTTCTTACAATGCCGAGGTATCGCCAGAAGCACGGGCCATCCATGACGAAGCAATCGTTATAGACGCCTGCGTGTGGCATCTTCAGAACTGGAACTGGCACCTTGCTGAGGCTGGCGCTACAGCGATACTTGCTACGGTTCCAGATACCTATGACAACACTGGCGAGGCACTCAAGCATATCATTGAATACTATGCCCTCTGCCATGAGATCGACGAAGTGGTGCTCGTTGAAACCGCGGATGATATTTATAATGCCAAGGCGGCAGGCAAGGTGGGAGTCATCATCGGTGCGCAGAGCTGCGACTTTATACACAATCCCGATATCGAGGAGTCGGTCGAAGCGTTTGCTAGGTTAGGTCTTCGCGTGATGACCATTGCCTACAACCATCGGAGCTTTGCAGCGGATGGCTGTGCGACAGGTACCGACTCCGGCCTTACCAAAGAGGGTAAGCGCATGATTCGGGCCATGGAAAAACATGGCATCATGGTGGACTTGAGCCATGTTGGTACGCGCTCGACGCTTGAGACGATGGACTTTTGCCAAAAGCCAGCGGTATTTACTCATTCCAATGCCTACCAGTTGTACCCGCATTTCCGCAACGTTACGGACGAACAGATCAAAAAGTGTGCGGAATACGGCGGTGTCATCGGTGTTTCGCTCTACAACGTGATCACCTGGGACGGCAGCGATAAATTCCCAACTATAGATAATATCATCGACAATATCGCTTATTATGCTGATCTCGTCGGCATCGACCACGTGGGTTTGGGTTCGGATTCCGGCGCTAACCCAGGGACCTATCCCCATAGAAGTTGTGCCTATTTCGGCAAGCTGACCCGCGATACATTGGGCAAGGATTCCTTGATGTATAAGAGCTATGAAGCTGGGAGAGGAGTGCTTGGATACTTTATCGAAGGCTGCGAGAGCTTAGCGAACTTTCCGAACATTACTGAGCGTATGCTAAGGCGCGGCTTCAGTAAACAGGACATCCAGAAGGTGCAGGGAGGAAACTGGGTAAGAATCTTTAAAGATTGGTGGCTATAAGGACGACGGAGGAATAATATGAGCTTGATCAATGACAAAAAATTCCAACAGGTAAACGATATCAGCAGACGTTTCATGTGTGTAGCAGATCCTGAGATCAAAAAGTTGGCACTTTCATACAACGCGGACATTTCTGATGAGGCAAGGCAGCTCCATAAGGAGACGCTCATCGTTGATTGCTGCGCAAATGGTTTGGAAGATTGGAACTGGCATCTGGAGGAAGCGGGTGTGTCTGCCCTCAACCTCACAGTACCTGGCACGCACGATTCCACAGGCGACGCTATGGGCGCCATTATTGACTTTTTTGGCACGATCAACGACTATTCTGAAAAGCTTATGCACGTCCGCACGGTTGAAGATATATATGAAGCCAGACGTCTTAGTAAAACTGGTGTCATATTCGGCGCCCAGAGTTGCGAATTTGTACTACATGATAACCTCGATGCTTCGGTGGAAGTCTTTGCGCGCATCGGGCTGAGGATCATGCAGATAGGTTATAACCACAGCACATTCGCGGCTGATGGCTGCTTCTCGGGTGCAAATAACGGCGTTACCAACGACGGAAAAAAGCTTATTCATGCCATGGAAAAGCACGGCATATTGCTGGACCTTTCACACATGGGACATCGCAGCGCGCTAGAGTGTATGGATGAAGTGACAAAACCACCTATATTCTCCCACTCAAATCCAATGGTTCTATTTCCCACGCCGCGTAATATCACCGACGAAATGGCTAAGAAGTGTGCTGACTTAGGTGGTGTGATCGGTGTATGCAGCTATAACGTAATGCTTTGGAACGGTAAAGATTTCCCCACGATTGAGCATTACGTGGATTGCCTGGAATACTGGACAAATTTGTTGGGTTCCGACCATGTTGGTCTTGGTGTAGATTCGATCGTAACACCAGGTTCTTATCCTCATAGAGCAATACTAAGTTTTTCCAAACTTGCACGCGAACAAGGCGATTCTTCTTTCGCTTACCAGAGCGCTGCTGCAGGTCGAGATTTGTTCGGTAAATTCCCAGAAGGCCTCGAGAGCCTATCTAACATCCCGAACATATTCCACAGCATGCTCAAACGTGGATTCTCACATGAGGATATCAAGAAGATTGCGGGTGAAAACTGGATACGCGTTTTCCAGCAATGGTGGAAGTGAATCTGAAGTAACGGGAATAATCTCAGCTTGTACATAAGAACTAGGCGAACATTAACCTTTTCAACAGAAAGGAGAGAAGAAAAAAAGAACTAGATATAGGACTCGAAATAGAAATAGAAATAAAAATAAAAAAAGAAAAAGGTTAAAAGGAGAATGAACATGAAAAAGAACATAAAAAATCTATTAACACTGACCTTGGCTGTTTTGATGGTGTTTAGCCTTGTCGCGTGTAAGCAAGCGGCAAGCACGACCGAACCGGCGCCGACGGTCGCGAGTATACCCACAGAAGTGCCACCCACCACCGCCCCATCCAAGACTGAAGCGCCACCCACGATCGCCCCAACTGAGGCTGAACCCACGTCTCCTCCAGAGCCCGAGGCAAAAATCAAGGATACGATATATGTGGCATATGGGACCGAGCACACAACGCTCAATCCTATTTTGTCCAATAACGCAGACACAAACCAGGTGTTTTATAACGTATATTCCCTTCTCTGGAAAGTTTCCCCGGATGGCTCATTGGTGAACGATCTGGTGGACACCTGGAGCGTGAGCGACGATATGCTGGCCTGGACGATTACGCTCAAGGAGGGCCTCAAATTTTCTGATGGCAGTGATCTGACCACGCAGGATGTATATGACTCGTTCAATAAAGCTTTAAATCATCCTGAATCACCCATGGGTGAAGAGCTTTGGTTCATCAGCAGCATAGAAATCGTGGATGACCTTACGCTCATCATCCATGGCGACGATCCGTATCCCGCATTAAGGAATGTCCTTGCGTCCAATGTCGGTGTTATCGTGAGTTCTGAAGCACTTGCATTCCCTGATGAAGAAGTCAATGTCAACCCCGATAGCTTTGCTTTCTCAGGCCCGTACAAAATTACCGAATGGGTTCAAAACAAACAACTCGTTCTAGAGAGGAACGAATACTATTATGGCGAGCCAGCTATTACCGACAGGATCGTGCTTTATCCCATCCCTGAGGCCAGCTCGCGCGAAGCCGCACTCGAAACCAGCGAAGTTGATATTGCCAACATGATCCAAGCGGAACAAGTCGCTATACTCAAGACGATGCCGGATGATTTCAAGATCCACCTTGCGGCGAGCCCATTCTCCCGTGTATTCCGCTTTGGCCTAAACGACCCGATCATGTCCAATAAGAACGTGCGTCTTGCTATCATGTGGGCAATCGACGCTAAGGCCATCAATGAGGCGTTATTTCCAGGCTTGTATCGGATGTCCACCTCAGGCATGATCCCCGGTTGCCTTGGTTATGAAAACCTTGGCGAGCACTATCAGGATCTTGACAAAGCCAGGGAATTGTTAGCTGAGGCGGGTTATCCCAATGGCTTCAAGACCGTGATCAACACCACCACCCGCTACCCAAAGGGTGTTGAGATTGCAGAGGCTCTTAGCGAGCAACTCAAGGCTGTCGGCATCGAAGCAGAAGTAAAAGTTTGGGAATGGCCATCGCTCATTGAGACTTGGTCCGGACAAACAGCAGAATCTTTCGACGAGCCCATGTTCATCATGGGCGCTGGTTGCGATACGTTGGATGGTGACACCGCCTTCAATCGGCTATACGTGACTTCGGCGGATGGCACAAACACCGGCACTAACTACGGATTATATTCCAATCCCGAAGTCGACGAGTTAGTTGCGGCTGCAGCCATTAGCACGGATAATGAATTTCGGATCGAGGCCTATAGGAGAGTCTCCCAAATCCTTTATTGGGAGGATCCCGCTCAGATATTTATCAATGACGGCGTCGTGGCTTATGGTATCGTTGCCAATCTGGAGGGCTTTTGGACCGATCCCGTCGGCAAGATCCATTTGGAGGGTGCTTTTATACCCGTGGACGGATAATGATAAAATGATGTAGGCATGATATCGACGAGTAAACTCTAGTTGAAAGATAGATGCATGAGGGGCTATGTATATAGTCCCTCGTGCATTACATTAGCTTTTTATGTTAATTTTTCAACAGGGAGAGAATTAACGCAATGATTAAATATGCAATCAAGCGAATCCTGCAGGTAATTCCGGTGTTGATATTGGTGTCATTCATTGTGTTTACATTAGTACGCCTTATACCGGGGGATCCTGTACGCACATTGCTTGGTGAGGATGTACCTATTGAGGTTATTCAGGCTACGCGTGAGCGGTTGGGGCTTGACCAGCCGGTGTTCAAGCAATATATCATCTGGGTCAAAAACATTTTCAACGGCGATTTTGGAACATCGTTTTCATATAAGCAACCTGTACTGACATTGATTGCAGAACGTTATCCAGCTACCATCATTTTGGCTACAGGAGCGATCATTGTATCAATCATCTTTGGAATATTATTTGGCATCATTGCCGCGCTTTGTCATAACACTCCGATTGATTATATATTTACTACAGTAGCAATGCTTGCTATCTCCACACCTGGTTTCTTTTTTGCTATGCTTATGGTGTTGTTGTTTGCTATCACTCTTAAATTACTTCCGAGCGTGGGCTTAAAGACGCCTACACACTATATTTTGCCGATACTAACCCTTGGATTCCAACAGATTGGTATGATGACAAGGATGACGCGCACGACAATGCTCGATGTACTTAACCAGGATTACATCAGAACAGCAAAGGCAAGCGGTGTTCCGCCATCTGTGATGCTGCTCAGTAATGCTCTAAAAAACACGTTGATCCCACTGACGACGATCGTTGCACTTCGCTTTGGCGGCTTGCTTGCCGGTGCAGTACTGATCGAGAAGGTGTTTTCCATTCATGGTATGGGTATGCTATTGGTGGAAGCGGTAAGCTATCGTGACTACCCGGTCATTCAAGCCACTATTCTACTGTTTTCACTGATATTCATCCTGGTTACGCTCGTAGCTGACTTGTGCTATGGCCTTGTTGACCCGCGTATATCAGTTAAATAGACTTGTTTGTTAGTGCATATTATGTATAGAGACATATTTAAGCGGTTTGTCAAGCGGAAGCCATCCATATACGGCGGCACGATACTGATTCTCTTTCTGTTGATGGCGCTGATTGGACCGTTTCTTGTAAAATATGAACCCACAGCGCAGGACCTGCACAATGTCCATGCGGGCATATCTCGAGACCATCTATTGGGCACCGACTATTTGGGACGCGATCTCCTTTCCCGAGTTGTGTACGGTGCAAGAATATCAATGTTTATCAGCTTCGCAGGCGTTGCGATGGGATCAATAATAGGTATTTTATTGGGACTGATTTCGGGCTATTACGGTGGCGTTGTCGATAATTTGATCTCCCGGTTGTTGGAGATCATGCTCGCTTTTCCCGGTTTACTGATCGCCATTTTTATTGTGGCGATACTGGGAACCGGTACATTCAATACCATGATTGCCATATCCTTTTACGTTGTTCCCAGTTTGGCAAGGATCGTGCGAAGTAGTGTGATATCGATAAAGAACAATGAATATGTGCAGGTGTGCGATGTGTTTGGTGCGAGCAGGTTTCGCATACTGTTCAAGCATGTGCTACCCAATTCACTATCCCTCTTGATCGTTAACGTAACACATTCATTAGGTATTGCATTACTCACAGCATCATCGCTTTCGTTCCTCGGTCTCGGCGTACAACCACCCTATGCTGAATGGGGTGCAATGTTGAGTTCCGCGCGTGAGGCATTGCGTATCAACCCAATTGAGGCGCTTGCACCGGGCGTCGCAATTACACTTGTTGTATTAAGCTTTAGTGTTATTGGCGATGGACTCAGTGATGCGCTAGATCCCCGCTTGAAGAACAGTTAAGAGGTGGATATGGAAGAGGCTGTGCTGCGTGTAAAAAACCTAAAAACCTATTTCTATGTTGATGACGGCGTAATTCCAGGCGTTGACGATGTCAGCTTTGATCTGAAGAAGGGCGAAACACTTGCCATCGTAGGCGAATCCGGTTGTGGAAAGAGCGTGACCGCACTTTCGATATTACGTATCATTCAAGCTCCACCTGGCAGGATCATCAACGGTGAGATCCTATTCAATGGCAAGGATCTACTCAAACTCAGCAATCATGCCATGCGAAACGTTCGCGGCAACGACATCTCCATGATCTTTCAAGAGCCGATGACCTCGCTCAATCCTGTTTTTACAGTAGGTTATCAGATATGCCAACCATTGAAATTCCATCAGCACCTAAAAAAAGACGCGGCTCGCGTGCAGGCAATTGAGATGATAAAGCTTGTCGGCATATCGTCGCCGGAACGTGTAGTGGATCAATATCCACATCAGCTTTCAGGTGGTATGCGCCAGCGCATCATGATCGCAATGGCACTTGCGTGTAGACCGCACGTACTCATTGCTGATGAACCGACGACAGCGCTGGATGTTACTATTCAAGCGCAGATCCTCAGGTTGATAATGGATATGAAAGAAGAATTAAACACTTCCGTCATTTTCATAACGCACGATCTGGGGGTTGTTGCAGAAACTTCGGACAATGTCATGGTCATGTATGCCGGGCAGGCTGTGGAATACGCCACCTGCGACCAGATATTCCGAAAACCGCTGCACCCATATACGATGGGATTGTTGGAGTCCATTCCCAAGCTACACGAGGATGTGAAAAGACTATATATGATTCGGGGAATGGTACCCCATGCCTCGGAATTTTCCAAAGGATGCAGATTTGCCGACCGATGTGACAACTGCATGCAACGCTGTATAGACGACGCTCCGGAGCTATACGATGTGGGGGATGGCAGGCACGTGCGCTGCTTCATATTTGAAAAGGGGGAGAAGAGTAAAATGGCATGAACGTCACGATACTTTCCATCCGGGATTTGAAGGTCCACTTTAAGATCAAGGACAACCAATCGCTTTTTCAGAAAAAGGTCGTTAAGGCTGTTGACGGAATATCTTTTAATGTTCTAACGGGCGAGACGCTTGGAATCGTGGGCGAGTCAGGATGTGGAAAGACTACTACCGGAAGAGCGATCGTATGTTTGGAACGCCCCACAGAGGGGCAGATCCTATTTCGCAATAAGAATATCCTTTCCCATTCCAACGAGGAGCGGTTTGCGTATAAGCACGAAGTCCAGATGATCTTTCAGGACACGTACTCCACGCTTGATCCAAGGTATACGATTGGTGCAAGCATCGCCGAGCCACTAGTCATTCACAAGCGCGGAAATTCAAATGAGCGTAAGAAACGCGTACTCCAGCTCATGAATGACGTTGGTTTAGCTGGTGCTTATTACAACCAATATCCGAACGAATTGTCCGGCGGACAGCGGCAACGTATCGGTGTTGCAAGAGCTTTAGCGCTCAACCCAACGTTGATCATATGCGACGAGCCGATATCAGCGCTGGATGTGTCTATCCAAGCGCAGATCCTCAATCTACTGCAGGATCTACAGGAAAAATACGAACTTACATATGTGTTCATTTCCCATAACCTGTCCGTTGTGAAGCATCTTTGCAACAGGATCGCTGTAATGTATCTGGGCAATATTGTTGAATTGGCTGGATATAAGGATATCTACTCTAAACCGCTGCATCCCTATACGCAGGCGCTCATTAATGCCATACCAATTCCCGATCCAAGATTTCGGAAAAAGCGGGAACTATTAGAAGGCGACGTGCCCAGCCCTATAAACCCGCCTACAGGCTGCCCATTTGTGACCCGCTGCATGTATGCGACAGAGCAGTGCAGCGAAGAGAGGCCCAAACTCATTGAGATTATGCCGGATCATCAGGTAGCGTGTTATTTACATAGCGCGAGATGAGAGCATCTATGAAGTCAAGATTTTATCGGACAGGAATCATTCCAGTTATTAAATTGGACGATGCAAACAGCGCAGTGCCACTCGCAAACGCGCTGCTTAAAGGTGGAATCGACGTGATCGAGATTACATTCCGAACCGGTGCAGCCACTGAGGCAATCGCATTGATTCGGCAGCAATGTCCCGATATGATGGTAGGCGCAGGGACAGTTATTACACTGGACAACCTTGCAAGGGCGGTGGCGGCCGGCGCAGCATTCATCGTTGCACCGGGATTGAATCCGAAGATCGTATCGGCCGCGAAAAAAGCAGGAGTATTCATGTTGCCGGGCGTGGTCACACCGAGCGAGATCGAGCAGGGGCTTTCTCTAGGGCTTGACACATTTAAGTTCTTTCCAGCGGGTGAATTCGGAGGTATCAAGACCATCGAAGCACTGTCAGCACCATATGGCAATATCAGGTTTGTACCAACGGGTGGTGTGAACGCGGATAATGCGGAGGTGTATTTAATAAACAAGGCCGTATTGGCAGTAGGTGGAACATGGGTAGCTCCTTCTAATTGCATTGCTGAAGGTCTCTATGATGAAATTACAGCGCTTGCGACGGAAGCACGGAGACTGTGTGATTCTGTGAGAGGAAACAATAACTGATATGCACATCAAGCCAAAGAACGAATGCGAGTATGATCTTGTTTCGCTCGGTGAGGTCATGCTTAGGTTTGATCCGGGGGACAGTCGCATCCGATGCGCACGTAGTTTCAATGTATGGGAGGGCGGCGGTGAGTATAACGTAGCACGTAGCCTCAGAAAGTGCTTCGGTTTGAAAACGGCTGTGTTGACCGCACTTGTAAGCAATGATTTGGGACTTCTGATCGAAGATTTCATACTGCAAGGCGGCGTCGACACATCTATGATCCGCTGGCTGGATTTCGACGGCATTGGCGCTACAGCACGCAATGGTCTCAATTTCACCGAACGCGGGTATTCTCTACGGGGGGCACTAGGCGTTTCAGACAGGGCGAATACTGCTGCTATGCAGCTTAAACCGGGGGATTTTAATTTAGAAGGTTTGTTTGCTAAGAAAGGGGTACGCTGGCTGCATACGGGCGGAATATTTGCAGCGCTTTCCGACAGCACTGCAGCACTGACAATGGAGGTACTCAAAGCTGCAAAAATATACGATACTATCGTGTCCTATGATATGAACTACAGATCATCGCTCTGGAAAGAACATGGCGGGAAAGTCCGCGCGCAGGAAGTCAACCGTGAACTTGCTCGCTATGTGGATGTCCTGCTGGGCAATGAAGAGGATTTTTCGGCATGCTTGGGCATCGATATAGGTGTTTCCGACGACAATTTCCTTCATATCGATACGGTCGCCTTTGAAACTATGATTCGTACCGTGGCCAAGGAGTATCCAAACCTGTCGGTGATTGCAACTACCTTGCGGCAGGTCAAGTCGGCTTCAATTAATAATTGGAGCGCTATATGTTATATGGATGAAAAGGTATACAGCTCCAACCGATACGAAGACATGTTGGTATTTGATCGCGTAGGCGGCGGGGACAGCTTTGCTTCCGGCCTAATATTCGGTTTTATGGAATTGAACGACCCGGCAAAGGCAGTGGAATATGGCGCTGCTCATGGCGCGCTTGCAATGACCACTCCAGGGGATACATCTATGGCGAATCGCCAGGAAGTTGAGGCATTGATTAACGGTAAAGGCTCTCGCATTGTTAGATGAATACAAACTAAGTATAGAGCCTTTCCGAGAAAGCAATCTCACAATAATTGTCGAACGGAGACTGGCAGCATATAGCTCCCGGTTTCTAGAGTGGGTGCGGCGCGAATACGTCCAACGATTCGGTTACAGTAAATAATTGCAAGTCATGGCGAAAGTCAGGAACAATTTCTCATCAATAGGAGGGATTACGTGGAAGAAAAAAGTATATATAAGGCGATGATTGGTTCCTCCGATTCGACCTTAGATGAGTTGGTCGCTCTTGCAAATGCATTGAATAAATGTCCTGAAACGGGTTACCGCGAGTATAAAACATCCGCACTGTTGCGCGAGAAATTTTGTGAATTGCCTCTGATGATCAAACAATTTAAGGATATTCCCGGCTTTGCTGCAACATTGGACACAGGAAAGCCAGGCGCGACGATCGCTATCTTGTGTGAATTGGACGCTATTACCTGTCCGGAATATAAAGACGCTGATCCGATTACAGGTGCTGCCCATTGCTGCGGGCATAATGCACAAATGGCGATGGTGTACGGAGCAGCAAAAGCTATCATCAAAAGCGGAATATTGGATGTGCTAAGTGGGCGAATTTGCTTTATGGCAGTTCCCGCAGGAGAATGCATCGAGCTTGGCTATCGCAATCAACTTAGGCAGGATGGGAAAATTCGTTTCATCGGTGGTAAATCAGAGTTGATTTCGCAGGGATTATTTGATGATATCGATGTGGCAGTCAGCATACATTCCTTATCAGCACCTTGGCGCTTTGGACTGGCCTCCTCGATGAACGGACTCCAAATCAAAACCATCGATATTATCAGCAATAAAACGCAAGCATCACCTACAAGGGCAGGTGTAAATACACTCGATGCAGCATTGTTAGGTATCAGCGCACTCAATGCTTGGCGTTCGACTTTCCGTGAGGATGATTACATCAGTGCCGACCCCATAATCACTCAAGGAGGCGATTCAGAGAACATCACTCCCTCGAATGTACATATAGAAATGCTTGTACGGGGTAGAACCATTGATGCCATTAAGAATGTTTCAAGAAAAGTAGATCGTGCGTTTTTAAATGCTGCTCAGGCCTTGGATGTTGAGGCGAGGATTGCGTCGTACCACGGTTACTTTCCGTTTGTTGCAAATAGTAAACTGAATAGAGTGGCTGGAAACGTCATCAAATCTATGGGAGCTCAAGCTGCAATACTTCCGCATAGTCACAGATCAACAGACCTCGGTGACCTCTCAACGCTGATTCCTGTTATTCAGCTATATATCTCAGGCTACGCTGGTGGCTTACATAATGTGGATTTCAAGATCGTGGATAACACCTGCTTGACCGATGGCGCAAAGATTTTAGCGGGTATCGCAATAGAGTTACTCGTGGATTTCGGTAACTGCATTCGCCATATACTCACTAGACATCACACGCCCATATTTACATCGAGGGAAGAATACGTAAAAGAGGCAGAATCATTTAACATATGCTCGTCATGACAGAATGTCACGAATAATATCGGATGATATAGAACTCATCAATAATCAACAAGAGAGGCGATAATGGTAACTCGTATAACTGGAAGTACTACTGTATCTCAAGCTTCCGTATTTGGCAGCATTGCGTATTTTGGTGAAGTGAGCGCTTCGGAACAAAGTTCTACTAGCGCGCAAACAGAAGAGATTTTGAAAAAATACGAAACCCTATTTGCGGAAAATGGCCTTGCGAAAGAGAATACGATCAATGCTTTTGTGATCCTATCGCCTCATGCTACACCTGGGGATTTCTTTAATGTATGGAACCAGTGGCTATCGGATGAGAACATGCCAGCAGTGACCGTGATCCGGGCGGGACTTACGGGGACAAAGTTTATTTCCATGGCACTGTATGTGGCATGCACGAGTGAAATCGAGCGTATTAAATTGCAGGGTGGCTACGACGGTAGGCTAGTCAAATATAATGGTATGGTATATTTTTCAGGTCAGAGCAGGCGGGAGGGTATGAAAACATTAACTGAACAGACCAAGGCAGTTATGAGCAGTTATGACGAGATGCTGTCAATGTATAATTTAAAAAAAGAAAACATTATCAACGGTAATATATATGTGCAGGATATCAACATGCAGGATGAATTCGAGAATGTGTGGATCAACTGGACATTTGCAGGGCATAAGCCAGCGGGCACAATGGTGGAGGGAAAACCTCTCAACAAGGATGATTTGCTGGAACTGAACCTTACGTTTGCGGATTCTCCTTCGGTGCTCGATCTACTGAGGATTAAGCCTGGCGCGAACTGTTGCCGCTTTGTGAAGTATCATAACATTGCTTATTTCACCGGTCATGTATGCAGCGAACCGGGGGCGGACGATCTCTATAAGCAGACTAAGAGCGTTTTTCAACGCTTTGATGCGGTGTTCGATGAATTCGGCCTCCAGAAGGAGAACATACTGACTGCTGGTGCATATTTGAAGAATATCGGGAATGCTCCCCAATTTGAAAAGGCTTGGGATGAATGGGTGAATGGTGAAAATCCACCAACTCGTTTGATCTGCGGTACTCGGCTTCTGAGTGACGACTTTTTCCTTGAACTTGCTATCACTGTCGCGTATGAATGACCGTGTACACGCCGCGTAAAATTTGTTGAACGGGATGTGATTTCGGTCGGTAAAAACCTGCCTACCTTTTACCTTCCCAATTGTATAAAGAATCCCATGCTATGCGCAGGGGATTCTTTAAAGAAGAGAATAATAGACCCAGAGATCGTCATTTCCAGCTGTGAAGCCTGACACTGGTTGCATGTACGGCAAAGCAGCTCCATGCGTCATCGCTTCTGTCCATAATCTTGCGCAAAATTTCATACGCCTCGTTCAACTTACCTTGATGTTCTAAGTAATATGAAAGTCCGTAGGACTGTGTGGCAAAGAGCACGTTGTCATCAAAGGTTTCGGCATCATGGAACACCTCCATAGCATCCAACAAACCTTTGTAAACAAGTACGCGCTTAAAATAACCCAGGTTTTCTACAATATTGAAAGTTTCCGAAACCTTATCCAATGCTTCAGTAGCAAGCTTAACATCACCAAGATGCATCATCGTGAGCCAATACCAGTCGGTAACTGCTACAAGCGATTCCTCATCCTTGGTAATGGCAAGGCAGCCTTCATAAGCTTTTCTGGCTCTTTGGTAGTCGTTCAGCAGGTAATAAGCAAGTCCAAGATGATACCATGAATCCCAATTGAGCGGATTGATTCGGAGAGATATCTCAAAATCCGCTGCGCCTTCAATATACCTGCCAACATTGATGCAAACGTGGCCGCGATGACGGTATAACAGCGCGTTGAAAGGTTCAAAGGTCAGACCCATGGAATGAGATTCGATAGCCTCACGACAGAGCTTTTGCTTTTTACGTAGGATCTTGCCGCGCTCCATCCAGAGCTCGGGCTGGGCAGGATTTTCCGCAAGCTGTTCATCAATGGCCTTGATCTCGTCTATCAGTGGGATATCGGCACGCTCAAGATGCATTTCACCGTAGCGGCTTGCTTCGTATGTGTTCCACTCATTTTTCTGCTCCGCTTGTATTTTTATAACACTATGCTTTTGCTGGACTATATGCTGGTTGTTATAGAACACAAAATATATTATACAAAACGACGATCAAGAAGTAGTAACTAATAATTGGTTTAAAATATGTAAAATAAGCTTTTAAGTGTCTGTTTGGAGCATAAACTCCATCCAATTCCTTCAGACAGTCGATCCGTCCAGAAGTAAGCCACTAACCCGCCTGAATAGCTTTATACTCCGCCGAATTGGTAAGCTCAACTGATCTTGAATCAGGCGAGGAATATATGATCTATGGGTCACTTAGACATATACTCACATTTTCCCTGGATTTTTTCACTGTTTTGGATTCCATAAACAGAGACAAGGATCTCGAAATCGTCATTCTTCGCCAACAGATGCGCATCTTACAACGCAAAGTAAAGTCTCCTCCACGAATATCTGATCCAGAAAGAATCATCTTGGCAACCTTGACGGACAAATTCTGTCACTCAACAAAAGACTCAAGGCACCTCCTCTATCAAGTTGTGCTGATCTTCAAACCAAACACAGTCCTTCGCTGGCATCAAAAACTGGTGCGTCGCAAATGAGCCTTCAGACGGAAAGGAAATCCAGGCAGACCATGTATATCGTCTGAACTGGAAGCGCTGATCGTGCGTCTGGCGAAAGAGAACATACGCTGGGGTTATAACAAGATCAATGGGGAGCTGCTCAAGTTGGGTCATAACCTGAGCGCCACTTCTGTACGAAGTGTTCTCAAACGACATCGGATCACACTTGCATCAGAGCGATCGACTGGTACATGGCGTAGCTTCCTGGGGCACTACAAGGACCAGATCCTGGCTTGCGATTTCTTCACGGTGGAGACAATCTGGCTTTAGACCTTCTATGTGCTGTTCTTCATCGAATTGGGAACCCGGCGCATCTACCTGGCAGGATGCATGACAAACCCTGACATAACCTGGGTTACGCTGCAGGCGCGACAGTTAGTCTGGAATCTGATTGTGCAAGTATTTTTCTGTAATTTCTGACTGCTAGCATTACAAGTGAACTATAAATATTGAAATAAAATTCTATACGCAAATTGGAAATGGTAATAATAATTATATCGCTTACCATTCCACGCTCACTGATAGTCTGGCTTCTATAACACATTCCCTCGTTGGGATCGTTTATGCTTTTGACCTGTTCTAAGAAGAAAGTAGACTTTGTTCAATATATGGACGGGATATTTGTCCCTATCAACATGGGACATATGCCCATCGACTTTCGTTAAATGATGCAATACAATCACTTTAAAGGACTAAGAATAGAATCATTAATAAAAGCCCTCTCCATGTGGAAGAGGGCTAGTAAAGTTTTCCCGACTGCGGGGAGGGGACCCGCCCTCCCCGCCAGAAGTCTACCAACTTGTCCGCCACGGGTACCCACAGGGGGTATTGAATTCGAATCCCGCCCTCCCCGCCAGAAGTCTGCCAACTTGTCCGCCACGGGTACCCACAGGGGGTATTGAATTCGAATCCCGCCCTCCCCGCCAGAAGTCTGCCAACTTCTCCGCC
>Ga0154777_1102_pt1 | contig 28500 bp, 25 predicted proteins | sample Rifle2008BG16ft_FD_105785 | JGI IMG/M metagenome (GOLD analysis project Ga0154777, IMG submission 105785) | Chloroflexi bacterium RBG_16_47_49 | reverse complement strand
TTTACCATTCCTTGACCACATTCCATTCGCTGGATACAATGGATTAGATGAATATTGGATTAGCTAATGCATTCATCCATTCCGTGGATCTCACCGGACTAAGGTTGATGCTCTAGCCTCTCAGATTGGTAGAGCCAGAAGTGATTATCCGTCCTGAGTCTGGTTAGCGCGGTGTTATCGAGCGTATCGAAATACCTGAGCTGATCCGATCAGGGGAACGGGCAACGCAGGCAGTATTTCTCGAATTACTTAAGGTAGTGAGCAGGCAAAGTCGTTTTTACAGAAGTGGACCAGCATTGTTACCAGTAACCTGTCATCAATTATGAGTCGCGACTTACGCCAATACGCCAGAAAGACGAATCTCCGATTAATCATCGGGTTTCTCTTGATATTATTTATCGTTGGCGATGGGTTAATCTACCTGTTTTACGGGCAAGCAGCTGCGATTATGGGTGTTATCTGCCTACTGGCTGCATTAATCCCGGTAATCCTGATCCTTATGGCATTATGGTTCATCGATTGGATCGTTCGCCGTAACAATCCAGATTGATCAGGTGTGCATGTCGAATGAAATTGGGACGATTTCTATCAATAACTGGGTGATGCGTATTCAGCGATCGGAAGGTGCAGGACCATTCCCTGTCCTATTAATGCTGCATGGTTGGACGGGTGATGAAAATTCCATGTGGATATTTGCTCCGCGCTTGCTCAAGAATGCATTAATGATTGCGCCAAGAGGATTATATAGAACCAAGGGTTTTGGATATGGCTGGCATCCAGAAATATCCAAACCCTGGCCATGGGTAAATGATTTCACACCAGCAGTAGATAGATTGATCGACGAAATATCCGGTAAAAATTTTCCTGATGCTGATATTTCGGAACTGCATGTGATTGGCTTCAGCCAGGGGGCTGCCTTGGCGTACTCTCTATCGATTATGTATCCCGAGAGGGTGACAAGTTTGGTTGGTTTATCCGGTTTCCTGCCTGATGGTGCATCTGCCTGGATCAACCCTGACCGACTCACAGGCTTACCAGTATTTATCGCCCATGGGACCGAGGACGATCTGGTTCCGATTGAACGAGCCAGGAATAGCGTCGGTCTTTTGCAAAATGCTGGTGCCGATATCACCTATTGTGAGGATTCGGTTGGACATAAATTAAGCGCAAAATGCTTCCACGGATTGGAAGCATTTTATAAGAAAATCAATTGCTAGTCTATCCACACCTGGTTATAGAATCTTTGCCATCAACCCTGCCACAGCCTGATAGACTGGAGAATCATTGCCCAATTCAACCAGTGGTTTCCCGGAGAATTCGAATTTACTTAACTCATCGTCCGTCGGGATTGTTCCTAGAAGAGGAATGTCTAGTTTATCAATTCCTATCTGAAGTGCTGTTGGGAGGGTACCAGGTAGACGGTTGATGATCAGATAGGCGTGTTCGATGCGGATATCCATCTCATTACGAAATGAAGCAATCCGCTCTGCCGCCACGATACCGCGCTGAGTGGGATCACTGACAATTAACAAGTGCTGCACATCCCGTGTGGTACGCCGGCTTAAATGCTCCATCCCGGCTTCATTATCAATAACGATATACCTGTAGTTCTTACTGATCGAATCAATCACCTCACGCAAGTTGTGGTTGACGGCACAATAACAACCAGTGCCCTCAGAACGACCCATGGCAATCAGATCAAAAGCTTCCCCTTCTGACAGCGAGGATCTAATTTTATGGTCCAGATAATCACGCTTGGTAATACCACCCGGTAACGATCCCATAGCAGCACCCCCAGCAACAAGGGAACTTTTAACCTGTACCAGCATATCCTCACGAATATCACCCACAGTCCAATTCAATTCCAAGCCGAGCACCATATTTAAATTGCTGCTAGGGTCCGCATCAATTGCCAGGACTGGCCCGGGTTTATTTTGAACCAGATACTTAATCGCCATGGCAGCGATGGTGGTTTTGCCGACACCTCCCTTACCGGCGAGGGCTATGGTTATCGTCATTCGTCCTGACCTTTCACCAGCTGTGTGTCTAGTACTTTAGCCATCGCTTCGACCGCCTGGCGTAAGGCTGGGACGTGGTCATATACCGGTATACCCAGGCGATCGGCTTCTTGAACGCCCATGTCTGCAGGCATGATACCCAGCATAGGTAAACCAGGGGTTTCATTTTCCAGAAAATGCCTCTCGTCCTCATTACGGACTTTATTGCCCACCAACCAACAGCGGGTGAGTCCAATATCATTCGCTAGCTGTTTGATCTGACCGGCAGTTCCCAGGCTCCGCCGTGTGGGTTCCACTACGATAAGCATGGCATCTACAAAATCGACGGTCGCCCGCCCGAGATGCTCAACCCCAGCATACATATCCAGGATCAACACCTCATCTTTTCGGAAGAGCAAATGGGTAAAAAGAGTTTTAAGCATGGCAGCTTCGGGGCAAATACAACCGGAACCCCCCATATCTACGGAGCCCATTTCGAGCAGCCGTACCCCTTTATGGAGCACGCTAAACCGCTCGGGGATGTCATCCACACGTGGGTTAAGGGTGAAGAAGCCACCAATTGTGCCCGGTTTGGCACCTGTACGTTCCTCGATCAATGCATCCATCTCAGCAATGGGGTGGAGTTGAGCGCGTAATTCTAGCGGGAACCCCAACGCTCCCGCCAGGCATGGAGATGGATCTGCGTCCGCGGCGAGCACCTGACGACCAGCATCCGCATAAACCTGTGCCAACAAAGCTGCCAGGGTGGTTTTCCCCACACCACCTTTACCACTAATTGCGAGTTTCATACAATCACCTTATTTCATTAAATAGCATCAAATTATACCCCATCTACTGGTGCCCTTCTGTTTTTACCAAACCTCGCCGGATTGATTCTTCTCGTAAAACGAGCAGGATTTTTTCCAGATCGAGCTCACGGGTGCAGGCATCACGCGCACAGCGAAGCACTTCATCTGACCAAAGCGTCCGGGACGTCAAAACTTCCTCATCGTTCATGAGGATAAGCTGGATCAGGCTATAAAGAGGAATATCCTGCTCGCGGCTATATTCTTCATCGCATAGCCGACAACCGCGGCAGCGTGAAACGTCTTGCCCCGTTTTCGTTAAAATCAACCGGCGTAATGACATGCGATTTATTTACCGATAAAAATTCTCAACCCATAACAGCGTTTATGTCACGATTTTGGTGGGGAGGCGACAGGGGGTGTGAAATCGGGTGGTAAAATGCCCGCTTCGGTGATGATGCGAGGCACGATTTCTTCCCAACCCACAGCCATTAAGTGAATACCATTGACGCCTTTCTTATTCTTGACTGCTTCGATCAGCTCGAGAGCAATTTGCACACCTTCTTCTTCGGCTTTATCACCAGCTGCTTCCATACGCTTAACTAGCTTTTCTGGTATGGTGACGCCAGGCACTTCCTCGTTCATGTACTTCGCTACTTTCAAGCTCTTTAGTGGGGTGATACCGATGAGTATGTATACCTTATCCAGGATACCGCGCTTCTCCAGCGCTTCTAGCCAATCATCCAGACCATCGGGATCATAAACCAGGTTGGTTTGGAAGAATTGCGCCCCGGCATTTACCTTTTTATGCTCACGGATTGCCTGGATACGTGGATCAGAGGCAAAAGGTGAGCCAGCTGCACCAAGGAAGTACTTCGGAGGGAATTTTATCTGTCGCCCATCCATATAAACGGCTTCATCGCGCATACGCCGCAAGGTCCAGAGCATATGGATTGAATCCATATCGAGGATGTCCATTTTCCCTTTTGGGACACTGGACATTTCCATGCTATCTCCCGACAGACACAAGATATTCCGGATTCCCAGCGCATTTGAACCCAACACTTCAGCCTGTAAACCAATGCGCGTACGGTCACGGGCGGCGATCTGCATGACAGGTTCTGCACCTGCTTGAACAGTAAGCGTGCTGCAAGCCCAGGAGGACATACGCGGGGAAGCAGAAGGACAATCGGTGAAGTTGATTGCAGCTACATAAGGTTTGACTATCTCAATGTTTTTCAGCAACTTATTTGTGGCAACCGTCATAGGTGGAGCGACTTCGGCGGTTACAACGAACTCACCATCTTTTAAGCGCTTCTCAAGGTTGGAGACCGGCTCGGTATATGCTGGCGGGTGGTACTCAGCATCACCTTTCCACCAATCGGGTTGGCGGACCGGACGAAAAACCGAGCTCCATGCATCGGAGCGTACTTTGGCATCACCGGATAGCATCCCACCGAAGAAGTTTTTCCCACCTACTTTTTGAATTTGGTGAACTACATCTGCCCAGGTCTCGCCACCCGTTTTGTCCCAATCCAATGGTGGCAGGACTTCCATCAACATCTCCTGACGACCCATTTTAAAGGCACGGTCGTAAATTTTATACCAAACGCATGGACGGGTTTTATCCACATAACAGTACTCGGTGGTTGAACCACCACAGGGACCATTCCTTTCACCCTTCGGGCATTCCATTGGGCAGATAAAGGCGGTTTCTTGGAGTAGGCAATTCCCACACATGCGACAACCGAACAGAGGTCCTTTGATCACTCGTTCGACTGACTCCAGCACGCGGGTGCCAAATGGTTCTCTTTTAAAGGGGTAGTAAGGTGGTTGCCATCTTCTAACAGGGGTAAATCCAGGCATAGTAGACCTCCGTCAAGGCACGGTAATTTGACATGGGGAGTGGGAGCTCTCCCACTCCCTCTTGCAATCAGAATTAAAGTAATGGGAGCAGATATTCGTAGGCACTCAGCGTGGCTTTGGCTCCCTCACCCACTGCAACCAGCACCTGCTCTGCGTAAGTGTTGGTCACATCACCGGCTGCAAAAATGCCGGGTACACTGGTATGGTTGCCACAATCAATGATGATGCGTTTCTGCTCATCCAATGCTACGAAATCGGCGACGATCTGTGAATTTGGTACCAAGGCCATCTCGACAAAGGTTCCATCTGCCTGGAGCTCAATCGTCTTACCCTTTTTATCTTTCACAATCAGGCTTTTGGCATAATCATCACCCTTGACTTCTATTACCTGGTGACCTTCCAGGATGGTGACGTTGGGTGCACTCTTCAGCTTTTCGTTCACATTGGTAACAGTGAGTTTTTCCGCCGGGCAAACCAGGGTGACGTGCTTGGCAACCGTGGCAAGTTCAGCTGTCGATCTCTGAGCCAGATCTCCATCTCCAATAACGACAGTTGATTTGTCAATGAATAAAGGGGCATAGCTCAGAGCGGAGTAACACAGCCCACGCATGATGAACTCTTTTTCGCCAGGGACATTCAACAACTGCTGGCGGGTGCCGGTTGCAACGATAACAGCTTTGGTTTGCAAGTCACCACCTCCGCGTGTCTTGACGATAAATCCTTTTTCATGGCGGACGATTTTATCAGCTGGTTCCATATGCCTGGCAAATTCAAGATATTCAAGCTCGCTCTTGAATTTGTTCACGATCTCCAAGCCTTTGATAATCTGATAATCTTCCACCCAGGGTAGGGCAAGGCGGAAATTGGTCTTCCCACCCAAGTCTTTCGTGATGAGCAGGACGTTCAAGCGTTTTCGGATGGCATAAATCGTTGCAGTCAAGCCCGCTGGTCCACCACCGACGACAATTAGATCATACATAATTCACCTCGTTGATATCCTCTCTTTTTATACTGGAGCTTCGCCAATGAATCCATCTTTCATCATCATGTGGGTCAGGTTACGTGAGCGCCCGATGATTTCAGTTGCATTCTTGAATTCCTCATCGTAGGTCATCTGTATGCGTGCCAACCCTTGTTCCTGAGCTTTCACAGCCACAGCCGCGGCCTCGCGCGGGAATACTTCCCAATCATCCATGGTTGGTAATATGCGCTCAGAAGTGAGGTTCGTCCCGGTGTGGTCCGCCAGGGCTTTCGCGGCCGCATAGCACATCTCATCGGTAATTGTCCGGGCGCGCACATCCAGGGTGCCACGGAAAATACCTGGAAAACCCAGCGAGTTATTAACCTGATTGTCAAAGTCTGATCGACCGGTTGCAACGACAACAGCACCGGCAGCCTTTGCTTCCCAAGGCCATATTTCTGGGACGGGATTTGCGCAGGAAAAAACAACGGCATCTTTCGCCATCGTTTCGATCCATTCGGGCAGGATTACACCTGGACCCGAGCGGGAGAGGGCGATCACGACATCAGCACCCTTGATCGCATCGGGGATATTGCCTTCGCGATTTTCAACATTGGTGATCTGGCACAACTTCCATTTATCCACGTACTCAGCTTTGCGCATCTCGAGATCCTTGCGATGCTTGCCGAGTATACCTTTGCTATCGACCAACAAGCAGTTGGCAGGATTCACTCCCCATCCGAAAATCAAGCGTGAGATGGCTACATTTGAAGCGCCACAACCGATGAACGCAATCTTTACTTTTTCCTTATCCTTTGCGACAACTTTGAGGGCATTGATCAACCCGGCAAGGGTTACCGTGGCGGTTCCCTGCTGGTCATCGTGCCAGATCGGGATCTCGGCTTTTTCACGAAGCGTATCCAAAATATAAAAGCATTTCGGTTGAGAGATATCTTCCAGGTTGACCCCACCAAAACCCGGTTGAAGCATCAAGGTCGTATTAATGATGGCATCCGGATCTTTGGTGTCGAGCATGATGGCGACACCATCAACCCCACCGAGGTACTTGTAAAGCAATGCCTTCCCTTCCATAACAGGCAAGCCTGCCTTGGGACCAATATCACCCAAGCCAAGCACACGCGTGCCGTCACTGACGACAATTACGGTGTTCCATTTGTTGGTATATTCGTATACCTTCTCTGGATCGGCCTCGATTGCCCGACAAGGAGCTGCGACACCCGGTGTATACCAGATCGCAAAATCATTGAAATCTCGTACACAGCATTTTAGAGCAGTCTCCACCTTACCTTTATAGAAAGGATGCAAGACCATCGCATCTGCTGAAGGTTTTTTCGCCTTTGCCAGAAGTTCTTCGATATTCAATTGTTTTTGAATCGTCATAAGTATTCTCCTATTGTTGTAAATAGCCATCCGCGTAGATGACTTTATCAAGTAATATTTGTATTGTTTTCCAGATCGCTACTTGCTCTGGGTCAGACATGTCCACATCTTCTAATTGCGGTTCTTCCATGGCAGCGATGTGGTCGGCAATCTTCAGATACAGGCGTCCGACGGGTGTGCTGGCATCACGCTGCTCGATGATGCGGATCACCTCGTTTTGCTCTTTGTCGAGTGGATCAGCGATCATCATATTCATGCCAACTCCCATTAACATGGCACAATAAACTCGATTGATCAATGGTCTTCCTTCACGAGGGACAGAATTGGAGACATTGGAAAGCCCTACTGATATTGTCGGTGGCGGATCCCAGGCGAATTGAAGCGTGCGGATAGCCTCGATGAGGTGAGGGCAATATTGCTGGCAGCCTGAGACAGTCAACACCAGTGGGTCAATGATGAGATTTTCCATGGGGTAATCTATTTCCATCATGCGCGGGATGAGTTTTTCAACCGCGATATTGACTCGTTCATCCGCCGTTACTGGAACGCCACTAGTCGACATGGTCAGTGCAATCAGGCGCGCGTTGTACTGCTTCGCCAGCAAGGGTACTTTTTCCAATCGTTCTGGCTCATCTGAAACGGAGTTGATGATTGGCTGAGCTTTGGTGACTGTTTTTAAGGCTGCCTCGACTCCCAGTATATTGATAGTATCAATGCTGAGCGGAACATCCACAACAGCTTCCACGGTGCGGACGATCCAGGGGAATATATCCATCCAATCAACTTTGCGTGGACCCAAATTTAGGTCCAATGCCTGGGCGCCAGCTTCCACTTGTTTGACAGCCAGCTCTTGAAAAAACTTAGCATCCTTCACTTTGATGGCTTCTTTCACCTTATCTGAAAGAATATGGATATTTTCACCGATGATGTACATTTGACCTCCTTAGACTATGGTTGTTTAGGTTACGGTTTTATTTTCAACTGCGGCTGCAACGTTTGGAAAACTGGCTAAATCAGTGTGGGGCAGAAACATTGCCGACATAAAGGCATCATAAAATGTGTTATCAGCCGACAGCTCAATATAAGTCATTTGCGAGGCAATATCTCTGACGCGATCCCGGTTGCGCCAATCCAAGAGCGCCAGATAGGCACCTTGTACCGAGGTATTGCCCAAGAATTTAAAACGATCCCAGGGCATATCGGGGAACAACCCGATTTGCACTGCTTTTTCAACGTTGATGTATTTGCCGAATGAGCCACCAATCAAGATTTGTTCAACCATATCCAGTGGCACACCCACACTCTGAGCCAGAACTGTAAAGCCGGCATAAATTGCTGCTTTGGCGCGCTTCAGGTTATCGATATCGACATTGTTAATGGCGATATCCTTTCCGCTTTCAGTTTCACTTCCCCAGGCAACTACGTACTCAGGTCCGTGCTCACCCTCGCGGAGGCGAGGGTTGGTCGTCGCCAGGGATAGATTGATCATCCCGCCTTTATCAACTACACCGGTCAGGAACATCTCAGCAAGCAATGAGATCAACCCACTCCCGCAGATGCCGCGTGGTTTTCCATTCCCTATCACTCGATAGGTTGGCTCGAATGGGTTGGAGGAGCATTCACCGGAAATCCAACATTCTTCGATCGCCCCTTTGGTTGCCCGCATACCATCAAGGACACCAGCACCCTCAAAAGCAGGTCCGGCAGAGCATGCACAAGTGACCATCCACTCACGGCTTCCCAAGACAGTTTCCCCATTTGTACCCACATCCAGGAACAAGGTGAGCTTGTCGGTTTCATCCATCCTGCAAGCAAGTACTCCTGCGCTAATATCAGCCCCGACATAACTGGCCACACCGGGAAGGCAATCAACCGTTGCATCAGGGTTAATTGCCAGGCCGATGGTGCCTGCTGTGATGATGGGTGGTTGGTTAACTGCTGTTATGAATGGAGATAACCGAATACTTGCTGCAGGGATTCCCAAAAACAGGTGGGTCATAGTGCTGTTGCCAGCTACGGTGGCTTTAACAATATCCTGTTGTTTTGCATTAACGCGTTTACAAACCTGGCCAACCAGCTTATTGATGGTCTCAAGCACTCGGTTTTGTAATTCTTCACGACCACCATTATTACTGGAGAAGATGATACGGGAGATCACATCTTCTCCGCGGCTGATCTGACCATTGTATTCTGATGCTTGCGCCTCTACTTTACCCGTGATCAGATCAACGAGCCAGACGGTCACCGTGGTGGTGCCAATATCAATGGCTATGCCATAGATCGGAACATCTTCAGGCACCATGTCAGCAATCAATGCCACCAGTCGTTCATCGGTCCTGCTGCCATCGATCTCGACATGGGCGTCGGTGATGGCAGTAATCAGCCAGTCTTTGTCACGGAGAATAGTGCCTAATTTTTGTAACAGGTTCAGTGACACCTGGATATTTTCAATACCGGCTTTCTGGCGCAAGGCGGTTTTAAGTCGTCCCCAATCGTCTGTTTGGTCATCCATGCGGGGTGGGGAGAGCCTGAGGCTATACCGGCGGATAGTTTGAGCATAGAAGGGATCGTAATCGGGCGGGACCGAGACTTCAATTGCAGTCCGATCGGTTGTCAACCGGCGCTCGATCTTTTCTTGAGGTGGGATTATGACCGAAATATCGCCTTCAACAACGGATTGACAAGCCAGTGCAAATCCATTGGTTACATCTTCTGCACTTAACCTCAAGGAGCTACGCCGGCGTACATCACCCGTTGTTACCTGGACGGCACAACGACCACAACGACCTTGCCCACCACACGGTTGACCGATATCCACTCCAGCCAGGCGCGCAGCCTCGCTTAGCAAGGTGCCCGTTGGTACGCGTACCGGCTTTTTGGCGATATCAAATGTAACCGTGTGTTCAGACATGAAGGTTTGTCGGTTTTACTCAATTACCAGCTATTCGAAATCCAGCATTCACCGCCACTCAAAGGTGATGTTAAAGTGCCTGTTTCATGAATGCGGGTAAATCAACAGCTTCACGTGGGCCAACCCGGATTTCCCAATCGGGGAGCTCACCTTCCAGCTCACCAGAGAGAACAGCCACATGCCCGGGTAAGACGATCCGTTTGCGGGAAACCTTATCAGCAACGTTGAAGCTTTTTATGGCTTTAGCGATTCTTTCGGCATCGAATTTACCTGCTGCCCAAGCCGTCAGAACGCTCATTCCTTCTGCATCTGTCACCAACAACCAGGCGGGTAATCCTGAGCCTTCGACCTCATTGGCTACACTGAAATAAGTGATGCTAAAGTTGGTCGTGACCAAAACCGGATCTTCTGGTTTGGGTGCGTTGATCTCATAAATACCAGGTTGTACCTGGATGGGTTTTTGTGGGTCGGTGTAGATGTTCTGGCGCAGGACGAGTAATGGGTATATCGAGGCTGGATTGAAATGATCCAAGACAATAAAGCCGGCGTATTTGGTTATTGCCTGGGCGGCCTGGACAGCTTCCATTCCCGGGTCACCTGCATCCCCAGGGAATGCGATCACAGGAAAACCGAGTGCACGGAAGTTTTTCTTTACAGCCAGGCGGCGGATAGTGGTCCCAATCGCCAGTCCTGACCCCAGGTCACGCCCACCGGGGTCGATCACCAGGTCTTCAACACCCTTGGCTTTGATTTTTTCAGTCAGTTCAGCCATCTCGGCAAGTGTCCCGGCGATGATACCCAATGCAGCTTTATTTTCCTTTGCCAGATCAGCAAATGCTTCCCAATTCCGGGCATCCGCGCCATAGATCAGAGGTGTCTCACCTTTCAAGGCATTCATACCAGCTTTGACTACGTTGACATCCCGGCTCATTAAGATGATCGGGCGTTTACTTGCCGCCCGTACAGTCTGAACTGCCGCAGTGAATGCATTCGGGTCGCCTGATGATGAGGCCACCGCGAAGCCATCCACGGTCAGGTCCATTCCGACATAATTGACCGCGTATGCATTTGCCTCAGTCACCGTTGCTTTAATTGTTTCTACAGGCTGGTTATCATAGACACGGATAAATAGCCCCGGTTTGTTATAGAAGGTCTTGTCGTGCCTAAATAGGACAACCTCATTACCAGCCTTTGCCTCATATCCGTCGGACTTAATGGCGACAAGACGGATGGGTGGAGCAGCCGATTCAGCCAATTGGGTCTTAGCTTCTGGTGTAACATAGGGACAAGCAGATAGTTCAACTTGTTTGGCTGACAGTTTCATCGCAAAAGCTAAACAGGTGGGATAACCACACTCTTTACAGTTGGTTTGGGGTAATAATTTATATATTTGTATGCCAGTCAGAGCCATATTCCATCTCCGTTGTTATTGTAGGATTTTGCATTCACCTGGATCAGGCAAGCGTATAAGCAGCAGCCATAAGGTCTGTGACTGCTAACTTAACCCGTCGAACACTTTCCGCATGGCGTAAAACGACGATATCAGCGCCAGCCTCAATTAGGGTCATTGCCGTCAAGGTTTCCCAGTTGATTGAACGCTCCAGCCAATCACCCCAAGCTGCCGGTACACCGGTCTCTACTTTGGCTTCCTTGGTCTTCCAGGCTTCAAAGCCAGGGGTAACAAGGATTGGGAGCTGAGTCATGGCGTCACCTTGAAGTGCAGCCTGGCGTAATCGTTCCATGGCTGAGTAGCCATACTCGATGCCATATCCCAATGCACCCGTGGTAGGATCCATCAGGACGCGATCGAGAGGCATACCCATGTCACTGATCAAGATATTCAATTGCTTTGCCAGGTTAACGTCCATGGGGGAGCGTGCATTCACCAGATGCCCATTAGCCATGGCAGTGGCAATGATGGTGCGATAATTCTTGTCTTCTGCGATACCCAATACCAGGCGTTCCCCTTTTGTAGCTTCAGCTACCGCAACCAACAGGTTATTATCTGCCTCTGCCTGCCCGGGTCCGAAAACCATCAGTGGTAGACCTGTGGCAGCCAATACATTATTAACCGTTTTTACAGCACCATCAGGGTTCGTGGGGTTGCCATCCAGGTCGGTCAGGCTTAATGAAAGCTGGATCAGATCTGCTCCAGCGGCTTCAGCAGCTTTAGCCCAGATTGCCGGGTTATTAACGACATCTCCCCATGCATCCAGAAGCAAAGATGACCAATCATCTGGTCGGTGGTCTTTGATTTCTATTGCCACTGCTGGACGATTAGGCGCTTTATTCTCGAAATGGAGGAAAGGAAGGTTCTTTTGACCACCCACCGTTACGGTGGAAGTGCGTGTTCCACCATCAGAAGCAGAAGCGCCGATGGTGACTGTACGGACAGTGCCAGGCCAGTTATCCTTAGGTATTTCTATAGGCATATGTCTCACTCCTTTTTTATAACTGATTTGACGTTAGAACATTGGCTCCATGGTTAACGCGGGATGTTCATGATCCGCCAACCAAGTCAGGAGCTCATCTACTGTAGTTACATGACGCTCATCAGCGATCCGATCCAATAAATCGGGATCACCCTCGCGTTCAACGACCACTTTAAATTCGTCCGCCATCATTTCTTTCAATACACTGCTCATCCAAACAATCCGTTTGAATCCACCGTCAGCTGTGATGAACTTTGGGCTGGTCAGATAAAACTTACCCACTCCCATCACGCCTGGAGTTTGCAAGCCACCACCGGCGATACCAGCCAATGTGCTGAAAGTCATTCCAGCGGGGGTCATGCTGGGATCTTCACGGCTAACAACCATAATCCCATTCGCTTCAGGGATGAGCATGCAGATACATTCGAAGCATCCACACGCAGTCATCGGGTTTTCCATAATGGAGTACATTGTCACTTCACTGACTACTCCATGTGATCCAACCATGGCGTAATCGTTTGTTCCGGTCCAATAACCTTTCTTTGCGTCGATCAGCCTGCCCAGCTTGATGGGCTGGTTGGGTCCTGTAGGATTGATGGAGAAAGATGCCTTGCAATCCAACCAGTTATATGCTCCGCATAAACCCAATCGCTCGGGGCTAACCACACATACGTGATTGGGGGCAAAGGATTGGCATAAAGTGCAGGAATAGAATTCTTCCACTTTATCATCCGTCAGGTCTGCCAGGCGTTTGTTGCGGTAATCATAAGCAGTACGAGCTTTCGCTAACCACTGCTCAACTTTCGCTGGATCAGTATAGATTGTCACCTGGACTTTATCGACGATTGCCCCAAAATCACCATGGAAGCGAGCGTGCAGGATTTTACCGAAGTGTTCAAGGTCAAATCCTTTATCGGCAGCCGTATTTGAAATGCGGATCCAGGTTATGTCACGCTGACCAATATGCTGGATACCTGACGCTCCGTTGACAAAATAGTGGAACTGACGCTCGAGTACCGGCTCGAAATCCTTTTGCATCTGACGTCCGGCAACCTGGGCGACGATACCCATATCCATATACCCTTGAGGAGGAATATTTGAGAAATCAGGACCGACGACTTCCACTTTCCCATCCACCACATCCTCGAGGTCAGCCATTTCGAGATATTCAAAACAACGCGCATTCTTTCCACCAAATTCGACCCGCATGTCATTCCGGCGGACAACTTCACCCTCAAATGCGGAGCCATAGGGAACAGGGACGGGCACCTCGGTCATCTTCAGCTTTACGCCGCGGACTTCTATACATTTTTGTACAATCCGCTCAGCCCGGTCCAGGTCATCCTTGCCATCGATCTCTTCAAATGGCATGCTTACCACATGCTCGTAGGTCGTCACACCGGTGGGCAGGATTTCAGGGATAACGGTGTCAGCGATGACCGGGAAACCGTAGTTGATGGCACCCGCGGCCGCCGCATATTTAAGGTCGTCCACTTCACCTAAAGCCAGAACAAATGCGAACACACGCTCACGGTTATAAAGCAGGATCTCACGCGCCTGACCCATTTTAAGACCACCAAAGGTAAGGGCTGAACGGGTGGCGAAACCGAGGGCGTAGATGGCACTGATCGTGTCAGTACCGAAAGGAACTGTGTAGGTATCGTAGCCCAACTCAACCCCTTCTTCCATCAATTGGTGGATGATGCTCCTCCCGTTGACATTTCCAGAAAGGAAGCATAAGATGTTGCGCCGTTGAAGCTCGCGCACGATCTTAACTGCGACCTCATTTGATTTGGCTGCACCAACGATGGCAGCAAAGCCCGGCATACGACCATCAACTAATTGAATACCCCAGGCTCGCAGGCGGATATCATCTATTGGTCCATTGAGATGCCCGGAGCCATTTTGTGTCCCATATTGGGTTGCACCTGCCAGGGTGATCCCAGGCATCGGTTCAGGTTGTAAACCATAAATAAATCGAATCACCTCAATCGTTTCTGCAGCCAAAAGGGTTGCCATCCCGCTATCGAGGGTCTCACCGAGGTAAGGTGTCCATTTGTTAACCGAGGGGGTAGGGTGGAGCAAGCCTCGGGCGTGCTTGATAACCAGCTCAAGCTGGCTTAGTTTTTCAACCTGTACTCCAGTCATCCCACCGATGACCGGGATGTAATAAGCTGTATTCGGGAATGAGACGGGAGTATCCGGTCCTTTTTCCTTCAAAGCTTTGGTCAACATTAATTCTGCTTCTGTCACCAGGGCGTTGGCACCCCGGATCGCTCTTGTAGCAATGTATCTTGACATATGTCCTCCGGATGGTCTCTTCCCGCTTTAGTCGGCAGCGGTGCCGTAGATTTTCTGCCGGCGCTCAGCGAGAGGCAGTTTTTCGTATTCGAGCATACGCGTGTCACCACTGCGACCAAACCGTGCAGGGTCATAAACCGGCAATCCAAGGGCTGCGCGTTTCTTATCAATATGCTCCAGAGCCTTGCGGATCATCTCATCAGTGTCATTGATAAATTCCAGCTTTCCACCGTACAGCTTTTCCCAGCCCTCGGTGCTGATGTAATGCAAGACCACATCACTATCGGATACCCGGTCTGGCATGCCGCTGATTGGGCTTGCGCCTCCGAAGATTACATAGGCACCTGAAGCAACACAATAGGCGGCGATTGCCAGTGCTTTTTCGCTCATCCATTCTGGGGCTAATCCGACAGCAGGAATCTGATCGATATCCTCTCCCAGACCACCCTCAGCCACCATTTGGGTCAGGACAGTAAGAATGCGGGTATTATCAACACAAGATCCCATATGGAGGACCGGGGGGATCCCCACGGTCTCACAGATTTCTCGTAAGCCTGGTCCAACTTTGTCCAGACCTGCTTCACCCAACAGTAATCCCAGTTTGGCTGCCGCGATAGCTCCACAGCCTGTTTCCACAACCAAAACATCCTGCTTGAGCAATTCCTGAGTGACATGGGTATGCAGATAATCTTGCTTGCTGCGCGGATTGTTGCAGCCAACAATGGCAGCCACACCACGGATCCGGCCTGCCATGATGGCATCGTTCAATGGTCGGAAGGAGGCGCGGTAGGTGCCACCTAACATGTAGTTGATGTATTCGTGCGAGAAGCCGGGGATAAGATCCTCCTTCACCTGGGGGATATGAATCTTGCCGCGGTTTTTATAGTTATCGATCGAGGTGCGTAGGATCTGTTTGGCGATAGTGAGAGCTTTGTGCTCATCGAATTCGATGTGTGTCGCTCCCTTGATCTGCACCTTCGGGGAGGTGGTAATAATCTTGGTGTGAAAGTTACTGGCTATTTCCACCAGAGATTGCATGATGCATTGTACGTCTACTACCATGGATTCCACCGCGCCAGTCAAAATCGCCAATTCCTGGTGTAAAAAATTCCCAGCGGCTGGAATACCCTGGCGCATCAGGATTTCGTTGGCGGTGCAACAAATCCCAGAGAGGTTGATGCCTTTAGCACCAGCCTGTTTGGCGTACTCGATTATTTCAGGGTCTTGTGAGGCGGCTACAATCATGTTGCTTAGGGTAGGCTCATGACCATGCACGACGACGTTAACCATATCGTCTTTCAGCACGCCCAGGTTAGCCTGTCCAAGTAGGGGAGCAGGTGTGCCAAACAAGATATCGGAGATATCCGTAGCCATCATACTGCCACCCCAACCATCAGCCAAACCAGTCCGGATGGCATGCTTCAAAATGTGGACTGCGTCTTGATCGTCACCGATGTGAGTGCGATGTAATGCTTCAACAACTTCCCGGTCAACCCCACGCGGCACCACACCCAGCTCTCGCCATAATTTTTGTCGCTTGGCGGGCGCTCGCTTGATACAAACGATTTCCCCTTTTTGTTGCCCGAATTGGGCAATATATAAGTCTGCCAGGTCATTGGCGATATCATTTGGGGAACGTCCTTCAATTTTTATACCGTTTAGCGAGGCGATGTTGCGTAATTTGGCTACATCGCGGATGACATATCCTTCTGTCTCACCATTTGCCACTGCTTTGAGGGTGAATGCCATATCCCGCCCATGATCGGAATGGGCAGCTGAACCGGCTGCGATGGCGCGCACCAGATTTCGGGCTTGAATTGTGTCTATGGTAGCACCACATACCCCAACTTGTCCTTCTTTAGTCAGCCGGCAAGGTCCCATTCCACATTGCTTGCAACACATTCCCGCTCCACCAATATTACAAGGAACCATGTCTTCTGCGCGGCTAAAGGCAGTGCTGATTCCGAGTTCGTCTGCCCGGATGAGCATCTCCTGGGCTGCGGGATCTGACGATCGTTCTTCGTTACTCCGTTTACCTTTAAGTACCATTGATTATTCCTCCATTGGCTTAGAAATAACACCCATCCCCGGGCAAGGCCAGAGGGGTCGTCCGAGATAAGATACGTTCTGTGCAAAACTAACCACCAAGTGAGTTTGTTCGTATGCCGCAGTATAGCGGAAATATGGTTTTAATCCCGCGGCAGAATGATAAGCGGTGGCACCTGCTTCGATTGGTACTGTCCACTCGCCCAAATATCCAGCTGCATCTAATTTAACCGCGATCTCTAAATCGTTAATCTTTTCAGGATCATAGGTGACCTCAACGATCTGAAATGCGCTGCTGGCATAAACATCAATGACACCAGGTAACTCTAACAGGATGCGTCTAATTTCGGTAACATGGTGATCTCCGTATAGAGCGGGTGTCTCATAAGTTACTTTTTGCATAGCTTCCTCCAAGGTTATTGATAAATTATCCAAATGTTCATGAGTACAAACGATAAGGTATCCTTTATATGTGCTTCCTCCTGAAATGAAGATCGTATCAACCAATACAAGCTTGATTAAAACTGATCGTCCGAAGCTCTTAATCTCAGAATTAGATGGGTAACATCACGAAGGTCACCATCGGGGAGCATGAAATAATCATCAAATATGGTTTTTGGCTCAAAACCGAGGTTTTGGAACGAACGGATGATGGGGGTCTGGTCACTGGGGATTTGAGCTTCAACTAAATAGAGATTATGCCGTTTTGCCAATTCGATCAGACCTTGCAGCAACCTGCTTCCCACCCCACGATGCCGGAAGTCCTTGGGTAGAAATACACGAACTTCCGCGCGGTGGCGGGAAGGTCCCTGATTGAGATGTAAGGATGCCAGACCAACGATCCGGCTGCCAAAAACAGCCACCAGGGGAAATACTTTGGTATAGTCCAGACTGTCCACCCACTGACTGATAACCTGACTATCTTTTACATTGTGGCGCATGTATCGTAAATCTTCCGTTGATACTGGCCCAAATAGATCGATCAAAGCCTGACGATCATCCTGGGTCAGGGGACGAATTAAGATCCTTGCTCCATCTTTAAGGGTGAATACCTGTCGGTAGATAAGATCTTCTTTGGTAACCATTCCATGCGCTCCTTGTAAACCGGAAATCCTTATTTCGCCCAGGCAGGGGCTAACTGCACACGTACAAAAGTGAGTCGTTCCATCACCGCTTTTGCGATTTTTCGCATCAATATGCAATTTAATCTGGGATCTTTCTCGATCATTTTATTTAAAGCATTGGAATCAAATTTCAACACTTGGCTATCTTTATCAGCACGGACAGTCGCAGTGTATATGTAAGGTTCGATGAATGCGCTAATTGCTAATACTTCACCTGGATTGATCTCACCGACCAGAAATTCCTTCCGGAATTGTGGGTGGAATTTATCTTCGGTAATATAATATATGCTCATACCACCATCAACAAGAAGATAGAAGGCATCTGCTGGTCTACCTTCCTCGCAAACAACTGCTCCATTTCCGAATCGCACTTCTTCAGCAATCATAGCCATCGCTTTGATCTGTTCATCAGATAAGGTCCCAAAGAATGGATGACGCCTTAATATCTCTGGTGAAATCATAGGTGTACCTCCTCATCTGTATATACGATTTTAATTGGTGGATAAACTAGATTAGATTCTATCAACAAAATATACGGTGAATACTCCATGCGGGTAGTCCCAGCCATATCTGTAGCCAGAGATCTGCACCAATTACTAGTGAAACCAATACTTACGCGTTTAATAATATGGATCATATTCAAATGCCCACTCACCGTTTTCGTCCATGAAAGCTGGTTGGGTATCCAGCTACTAAACAGTGACGAGTATGAGGCCATCCGGTAAAAACGAGCACTTCTAAATCGAAAATCAAGAGTGTTTACTTTTCTCCTGGATTAAGCATAATTCTAATGATGAACATAGATAATACCTTGTAGTGCAGTTCATATAAAAAAACTAATGACGGTTCGTTTTTGGTTTTTAATCAATTGAACCATTTGAATCATGACAATACTTCGAAGTACTTTATAAATAAGCCAATTTTCCGATATTGTTCTCACCACACATAGACACTAAGCTGAAATACATCACAACCCGTCTGTCATGTCTGCCAGATCTTGTGACCTCTGGCAGACATGTCAAATCACGGTTTTAAGCTTTCGGTTTGCGCGAGTACACGAACCAATAAACCAGTCCGACCAAATTCCACCACCAATTATATTACCAATGATTACGGGTAGCAGGTTTGCAATAAAGAAGTTACCCCAAGTGACATGGGAAAAATCTGCTGCAGTCTTATCGATAGCTTGGAAGAAAGACGTGTCTTCCATATACTTTATTAATAGCGAAACCGGGATGAGATACATATTAGCAATGCTGTGTTCGAACCCAGCAGCAACAAAGTAGGCGATGGGTGGAATGATAACAAGGATATTATCCGTTACGCTACGAGCGCTATAGCACATCCAGACTGCAATGCAGACCAGGGCTTTAGCGAGGGTCTTAATTAAAGCCTGCACCATCTGGGGGGTTAGTAGATGGTCGTCTTTGAGTTCGGGGTGAATCTGATCCAGAGTGACCGCAGTAGTGCCACTGGTGCATCCAGACGTGCGGCGCCACTTCTGTGGTTGTTGCATGGCACTTTTTATCCAGATATCCACATTATCGTCAGTCGAGCATACTTTCACCAATTCGATTTCTTCTTTGCTCTTAATCACACCCTCATTGTAATTAAACCCTGCCTCCAACGCTTCCAATTCCGTTGGCGTGCACATAAAGGTCATCCAGATATTTCCATTGGCCGTTAATGTGACTGGTGTTTCTACAATTACCTCAGTTCCCAATGTTTCCCATTTTCCGGCGTGGTAGCGTACGGAGTTTGCTAAAGGGGTGCGGGAATTCATGTGTTACTCTTAGCCTCCCCAGGGCATCTGGTTGTAAACTTCATAGGCTTTGTCGTGTAAGTTCTTGAACAGTACCTCGTGCCCACGCTCCCATTTGGCAAGCATTTCCAGCACTTTTTTTGCTTCACCAGTAGCTTGCATTGAAGAATTCTCGTAGAAGTCGGCAAAATCCCGCTCGATCAGATACGCCATGCGCAGCACAGGCAAGTCCGGGACCATCGCCTCGGCTACTGACTGGTCAATTATTTCCGATTGCGCTCGTTGTGAGAAGAAGCCGGCTTGATCCAACCTCACCCCATAATCGATATTCCCAACTCGTCCTTCATTCAATAAATCGATCTGGTATTGGATAAAATCGATATGTCTTTGTTCCTCACCTGCCAGCTTCTGAAATGCATTCACCGCTGCAGCATGGCTCAGCCTCTTGGCATTCTCCTCGAAAAAGCGTTTACCTTCATATTCACGGCTTAGGGCATATTCATATATTTTTCGAATCTCCATTTTCACCTTCCCGTGATCTCTATACCACTTCGACTTTGACAGCACATACTTTATACTCCGGGATTTTGGCCACCGGGTCCAATGCAGCAATGGTCAGCTCATTCGCTGATGCTTCGGGGAAGTGGAAATTAGCATATACCATGCCCGGAGGCACCCGGTCTGTGATCCAGGCTTCTGCTTCAATGCTGCCCCTGCGCGAGCTTACCCGCACGCGTTTACGCCCATTCATGCCCATATTTCGAGCGTCATCAGGGTTTAACTCGATCAGTGGCTCGGAATATACCTCCAACAAGCCTCTAGCTCGGCGGGTCATTTCACCGCCATGCCAGTGATATAACACCCTTCCCGTGCTCAATACCATTGGATAATTATCGTCTGGCATTTCAGCAGGTGGGATATGATCAATGGGCGCGAATTTCCCCAAACCTCGCGCAAACTGCCCGATATGCAGAATGGGCGTGCCCGGATGAGTCATATCCCTTACTGGCCATTGCAATTGTTCACCATGTTCCAGCCTTGTATGGCTAACTCCTGCGTAACTGGGTGTTAGAACCGCGACCTCATCCATGATCTGAGCCGGGTCGGTGTAGTTCCAACCTGAGAACTGTGCTAGGCTCACTGAGCGTTTGCCATCTGCCAGTACACGTTTTGAAAGTTCTGAGATGATCCACCAATCTTGGCGCGCATCTCCCAGAGGTTCGATTGCCTTGCGCACCATCTGCACCCTCCGCTCGGTATTGGTGACCGTGCCTGTTTTCTCAGCGAAGCTCACTCCGGGCAGGAGTACATCTGCATAATGACTCGTCTCCGAAGGAAAGATTTCCTGTAGCAAGATGAATTCACATGTCTCTAGGCAGTGACGGATATGAGCGCTATCTGGGTCGCTCATCACCGGGTCTTCCCCCAGGATGTACAGTGCTTTCACTTTATCTTCACCTGCAGACGGGATCATCTCTGTGATAGTCATGCCAACTTTATCGGAGAGAGTCACACCCCAGGCAGCCTCGAATTTCTCCCTAGCAGCCTCGATGGTCACCGTTTGATAACCCGGATAAACGTTCGGCAGTCCACCCATGTCACATGCGCCCTGGACGTTATTCTGTCCACGCAGTGGGTTCACACCCCCGCCAGGTACCCCAATGTTGCCCAGCAACATCTGCAGGTTTGCCAGGTCCATCACATTCCGCACCCCGACAATATGTTGTGTGATCCCCATGGCCCACATTACCGCCATCGGTTTGTTCAATGACAGGATTTCTGCTGCCTGATAAAGCTGTTCTGTTGGCACACCCGTTATCTCGGTCGTTTTCTCGGGAGTGTAGTTTTCCACCGCCGCTTTGAAATCTTCAAATCCCTCGGTCCGCGTCTCAATAAATGATTTGTCCTCCCATCCCTTCTCCAGAATAATGTTCATCAGACCGTTTAACAAGGCGATATCCGTGCCAGGTCTATGCCTCAGGTGAAGTGTGGCAAAATCCACCATGTCGATCCGTCGGGGGTCCGCTACCACCAGCTTGACCCCTCTTCGGATAACTGCCTGCCGGATCATTGTTCCAAAGACTGGGTGTTGTTCAGTGGTATTCGATCCAATGATGAACATTGCAGCTGCATGATGGGCGACATCTCGCATTGAATTGGACATGGCTCCCGAACCAAATGAGGTGGTCAGACCGGCCACGGTGCTGGAGTGTCAGAGACGGGCGCAGTGGTCGATGTTGTTTGTCCCAATCACCTGCCTGGCGAATTTATTCATCAGGTAGTTTTCTTCGTTGGTGCATTTGGCTGAGGTCAGCACGCCTATGCTATCCGGTCCATAATTATCGCGGGTCGCTCGAAGTTTGTCTGTAGTAATGGCGAGTGCGGTCTCCCAATCGACTTCCACCCAATCTCCCCGCTTTCCATTTTCCTGTTTACCACCTTCCAGTAAATATTTCCGCACTCTGGGTTTCAATAACCGGTCAGGGTGATGGATGTAATCGAACCCGTAGCGTCCTTTAACGCATAACGCCATTCCATTAACAGGTGCTTTCGGGTTTGAGGTGACACCAATCACCCGTCCATCTTTTACATTCAGATCAAATTGGCATCCCACCCCGCAATAAGAACAGGTGGTGGTTACTTTACTGACCTGGTGGGCGCGTCCTAATCCGTAGGACAGTTTGTCGCTTAACGCCCCGGTCGGGCAATAAGCCGAGCATTGACCACAGCTTTCACAGCGTGCCTCGAGCATGGTCGTATCTGCACCCGCTACGATCTTCTCCTCGAAACCGCGGTACGCCACACCCCACACAAATCGTCCCTGTACCTCTGCGCAAGCAAGCACGCATCGTCGGCATAGGATGCATTTATTGAAATCCACCCGCACAAAAGGATTCGTGTCACTATCCACTTTGTACCGTGTGCCTTTGCTGCCCCAATGTGGTATTTCCACCTGGTAGTCATACGCTAGGTCTTGCAGCTCGCAGGCCCCACTTGAATCACACACCAGACAGTCCTGTGGGTGATTAGCCAGCATCAGCTCAAGGGTCATTCGTCGTGAACGAATCACTCTCTCACTTCTGGTCTGCACTACCATCCCTTCCCACACATTGCTCACGCAAGCAGCCTGCAGGAAGCGCTGCCCCTGCACCTCAACCATACAGATTCGGCAGTTCCCTGTTGGTGTCAGGTCACGGTGATAGCATAATGTCGGGATGGTAAGCCCATTTTGCCGCGCCACATCCAAGAGACTGGCATCATCAGGAGCCTCAATCATTTTTCCATCGATGGTGAGTCTGAATGTCATACCTCATCCTCCTGGAATATTTACAACCTCTAACCAGGCTTCTCTGCGTCTTTGAATACCTGATTAAATTGGGTTAATGCTGACCGCATGGGGATGGGTACCGATTGCCCTAGCCCACAGAAAGAAGAGTCAAACATCACCTCAGCCAGCGCAAACAGCTCATCAACATCCCCAGATTTTCCCTCACCTGCAGACATTCGGGAAAGGATTTCATGAGCGCGATACGTACCAACCCGGCAGGGAGTGCATTTTCCACATGATTCCGCTGCGAAGAAATGCAGTAGTTCCCTCAGGAATGCCACCGGTGATACCCGCTGATCGCAGATAAGAAAAGCACCTGCCCCCAATGAAATACCTTTGGCAGCTGAGGCATAATCAATCGGGATATCCAAAAGCGCTGCTGGGACGAGCGTACCCGCAGCACCACCCGTTAGTGCAAAGTTAAACGTCGAACCAGCCTGCATTCTTCCACCGAATTCATCGATGATTTGCCGCAAGGTTAACCCAAAAGGTGCCTCAAATAAACCCGGCTGGTTGATATGACCCAGGAGCATATAGATCTTCGTGCCTGGTATGGCTGTTGCGCTAAGTGAACGGTACCAGCTTGCTCCATTCAAGATGATTGCTGGAACGGCCGCGTAAGATTCAACGTTGTTGACCAATGTCGGTAGACCATGGTATCCCGCTGTGGGTGGGTAAGGTGGGCGCGTGCGTGGCTCACCGCGCTTACCCTCCAGCGACTCTATCAATGCAGTTTCCTCCCCACAGATATATGCCCCCGCGCCAAGGTGCACGTGAATGTGGAATGAGAAATTACTCCCTTGGATGTGCTCCCCTAACCAGCCTGCTTGTTCTGCTTCCAAAATAGCATGTTTCAGACGCTCTGCCTGACTGATATATTCACCCCGGATATAAATGAATGCTTCATTGGCACCACACGTATAGCCCGCTACAGCCATTCCTTCCAATATCTGCTGTGGATTGGTGTCGATCAACACCCGATCTTTGAAGATCAAGGGTTCCGATTCATCTGCATTGCACACGATATATTTCGGGGTTCGCTTTGCCTGAGCTACAAACCGCCACTTGCGCCCGACAGGGAAACCCGCCCCACCCCTCCCAGACAACCCTGAAGTTTCAACCTCGCTCAATAATGCCTCGGGGTTGTGTTCCAATGCACTCTTCAATGCTTGGTATGCTCCCTGTTCCAGTGCAGAACTTAAGGAATCAGGATCGATGTTGCCCGCATTGGCCATCATCACACGAGTCTCACCCTTGCGTGGTTGGCTGTATTCCATAGGCTGCCCACGCCACCCTTGGGTGATCTCCGCTGCACTGCCAGATGTATACGGTCCTGCTTGTTGCTCATTCACCAGCATCGCCGGAGCACGATCGCATAATCCTAGGCAGCTGGTGCGTTCGATTTTCCAATCTGGGTGTTCAGTGAATGCCTGTTTAACCGCCTGTCGCGTTTCCCCTGCCCCACATAACCAACATACAGGTCCATCACACACCCGGATGACATTTCCGGCCTGCTCTTCCAGGTTCAACATTGAATAAAACGAAGCCACACCATATGCGTTTGCCGGAGGAATCTTGATCGCGCCTCCCACATCCGTGATTATGGACGGATCCAGTTTGCCCCGTTGTCCTTGCAGCGTCTTCAGCATTTCCAAAAGCGCTTCAGGGTTATTCGAGTGTTTACCTGCCAGCTCTAGGATCTCTGGGTCGATGGGTCGATACTTGATGATCTTATTGGTCATTTCGCCTCACTGGATATTTTCTCACCAATTGTGGAAGAAAGGATCCTCTCTGGATGAGCATATATAGTAAAGCGCTCGCCGCGTGCATACCCGATTAGCGTGATGCCTGATTTTTCAGCCATTCGTACCGATAAGCTGGTCGGGGAAGTCCGCGAAATCACGATCCTTGCCCCCATTCGTCCCGCTTTTTGGATCATCTCAGAGCTGATCCGACCAGTGGTGAGGATGATTTGCTTTGCTGGTTTGATCTGCTCCAATAAACTTCGCCCAGCAAGTTTATCCAGGGTGTTATGTCTGCCAATATCTTCGGCTGTTAGGATGATCTTTTTACCATCCATCAAGGCTGATGAATGCACTCCACCTGATTTCCGGTACAAATCCTGAGATTCTAAAAACTGACTTATCATATTTCCAATCATCTCAGGTGGAAGCATGAACCCATTTTGAGGATTGGTCAGTCCAGGTGGATAACTGCTATCCTCAGCGCTTGTCTCGCCTCCTGAACATCCTGAGGTCCGTATCCATTTTTCCGGTTTCTTTACCGGACTGTTCAACCAGACATCTATATTATTATTACCCGGGCAGACCCGCACACTGGCTACATCTTCCTTTGCCTGGATGATATTTTCATTATATAAAAAACCCACTGCCAATGCTTCCAGGTCGATCGGGGTACACATGAATGTCAGCCAAAACTCATTATTAACCGATAGTGTTACCGGTTGCTCATTGATGATATTTGTACGCTCTTCTTCCCAGCGACCACCATTATATGACATTGTCTTCATTATTTTGCTTCGCATATGATTTAATCCAGGTCTTTGATCATCCGCCAGGCTGGTTCATGCACATGCCTGCGTTTACCCTTGACATCGATGCTTGACCATCGCCCTGGATCTGCGCCGGCAACGATATAACCCAATCGGTCGTATAAGCGCCTGGCAGTGAAGTTATCCTGTCCCGCGTCGAGTGTTGCCTGCAGGATGCCGCGTTGTTTTAGATCATCTACGACGTTGTGCATCATCCTCGAGCTGATATACAGATTCCTGAATTGCGATCGGATGCGAAACCCGTAAATATAAGCCCAGATTATTCCATCCGCCAGCTCTGGTTGGTTTCCCTTCAAAGACACGAAACATTGACCAATCAAGCCACTTCCATCCAATTCAGCGATCCAAATAATGGCTTTCTTGGGGGCTTCCAGCTTTTCGACGGTGACCCATGAGCCTTGCTCGCGGATTTTGCCATCTCAAACAGATAAGGGTTGAGACCAGTCCGTGCGCATGTATTGCGGAAGGTTGCTTCGTGTAGATGCGGGGAACAGGACATTACAACAAGATGGGTCAAACCCAGGTCTTTGATATCTTTTTCGATTAGTTCTTGCCCCAGGCTGGAGCACATGAATTTGTAGTCACCGGCTACAACAACGCCTTGGTGTTTGAGTTGTTCTACTGCCCAATTAGAAACATCTGCCACATCCACTGTACCGGCAATGTTCTTACCGCAGTGACAAACGTAGCCTCTTACTTTTTCAATCATAACATCTTCTTCTTCAAGCCCGGCACGATTTATAAATATGAGATGAAAGCCGTGTTGAGTGTGTGTATCTACTCAATTAGATAGTACCTCCTCCTGACCATGGATGGTTTTAATGGCATCAATTGCTTTCTTTGGGCAGAGGAATTCCTTCCCAAACCCTAGTTTTTTCGGGAGAAGTCCCAATGATAATCCAATCAGCTGCGTGAAATATACAGCAGGGAATTAGTATTGTGTGCCGAATTCTTTATTAACTTGCTGCTAGTTGGACACGGAGGTCGATCAAACGTTCCATCAAAACTCTAACGGTTTGCCGTGTCAAATTATTAGCTAATTCTAAGTCCTGTTCCAACAGTATCCTCAATTCAATTGCATCAGTCATGATCACACGCGACAGTTCAGATGCTTTAGCTGTAGTATTATTTGTATAAGGTTCAATTAAAGCACTTATACTAAAGACTTCCCCAGGATTGATACTGCCGGCATAGAATTCCTTGGGTGGTGTGGTATATATATACATTTCATCAATAGAGCGAGATGACAGATCGACATTTCCGTCAATGAGTAGGTAAATCTTATCAGCAGTATCACATTCTTCAATTATTAAAGTATTCTTCTCTAAGGTTTTTTCTTCGGCAATCACTGACAATGCTTTGAGATGTCCATGTGTAAGACCGCCGAAGGAAGAATATTGTTTTAACTACTCAAAAGAAACCATCTCTCATCCTCCTAACAAATCTATAATAGCTTGAACGGCAGTCGGAACTGCAGCAGCAACCGCTGGGGTCAGCTGTTCTGAAAAATCATAAACCTCCTGAGATTCCACTGCTACAACAGTGATCTCCTTAGGTAATTGAGCCCCCAATTCCTGTCCGACCTTAAGAGCATTTTGGAGTGTAGTATCATGCGCTGAAAAAATATGCCCGAGTGCCCTGTTGGGCAGCTCATCAAGTGAGAAGCAGAATAGGGTACCAACTGGATTTTTATTGGTGACAAATGAATCGATCAGTATTGCTCGATCGTATCCGATCAATCGCTCCATCAGGCTAATCCCACCGACAGATAGGTAATCAACATCGATATCAGATGGAAATTCACTTCGCTGTTGCACTTGTCTGGCAATCTGCCAGCCTACACCGTCATCGCCTAGAATCGGATTGCCTAGGCCTATCACAATCGTTTTCACTGGATTATAAAATCTCTAATTTCCAGCTGGTCTGCTTGATTATAAGTCAGACCAGTCAGAATACGTTAACCTCAACAAAACTGTTTTAACACCTGTACCAAATTGCCTTGGGCGTCATGGATTTCGATTTCCAACGGCATTTGGCCAGGTAGGCTGTGTGTGGCACATCCAAAGCAGGGATCGTAAGCTCGGAAAGCCATCTCCACCATGTTGAGTAAACCTTCGGTAATAACTGTGCCTTTTTTAATCAGGCTTTGGGCTGCTTTCTTGGTAGACATTTGGATTGAGGCATAGTTATTTGTCGTACCTACGATCAAGTTGACTTTAGTGGTAATGCCACGTTCATCCGTTGTGTAGTGATGGGTGAGTGTGCCACGTGGTGCTTCCACAATACCCACACCTTCCGTCGGGGTTGCGGTGGGGATGGTGCGATAATTATCACTGGTAATCTCTGGATCTGTCGCCAGTTCTACCCAGCGCTCAGCTGCATAGAGTAATTCGATCAACCGCGCCCAGTTGATAGCCAGGCGCTGGTGTACCGGTTTACCACCTAAGGTACTGTAAAATCTCTCGTACTCTTCCTGAGCCTTGGGAGTTGCCATACCATCCGCAGCGTTCAGGCGGGAAAGTGGCGTAGCCATGTAGACACCGGAATCCTTGCCATCCACGAAGCCTTTCCAACCAACCTTTTTTAGATAGGGGAATTTCAGGTAAGTCCAGGGTTCGACGTGCTCGGCGATCCAATCGGTGTATTCGTTAGGGGCATACTTGCCCAACCTTGTTCCTTCTGGATCGACGACACTTATCTTGCCATCGTAGAAGTTAACACGGTTGTTCTCATCAACCATTCCAATATAGTGGGTGTGGTGAGTGTAGATATCACCCAGGATCAGGTCGACATACTCTTTATTGCCTAATACGATGTCGCCGAACAGCTTCAGGCTGAATTGTGCAAATTCGACAGCCCATCGCCCCATCTCCTCGATCCCCTTGCGTTGCTCTTCGGTAATGCCCTTAGTCAGACCACCTGGGATGGATGTGCAGGGGTGAACTTTGCGACCACCGATCATCTCGATAACGTTGTGACCATATTTCCGCATT
>Ga0154777_1073_pt1 | contig 28590 bp, 12 predicted proteins | sample Rifle2008BG16ft_FD_105785 | JGI IMG/M metagenome (GOLD analysis project Ga0154777, IMG submission 105785) | Chloroflexi bacterium RBG_16_47_49 | reverse complement strand
TCACATAGGCATTCCCCGATCCATCTACGGCGATACTTACGCCATAATCGGTACCGCTCCCCCCCAGGTAGGTGGAGTAGGTCAGGGCGGTCCCCGCCGCATTCAGCTTCGTCACAAATACATCGTTACTCCCGCCGTTGAATGTTGTATCATAGGCCCCGACCGTCGTGGGGAAATTAGTGGAAAATGTATCACCCGTCACATAGGCGTTCCCGGATCCATCCACAGAGACACTACGGCCAACATCAGTACCGCTACCCCCCAGGTAGGTGGAGTAGGTCAGGGCGGTCCCCGCCGCATTCAGCTTCGTCACAAATACATCGTAACTCCCGCCGCTGAATGTTGTATCATAGGCCCCGGCCGTCGTGGGGAAATTGATGGAATTTGTAAAACCCGACACATAGGCATTCCCCGATCCATCTACGGCGATACTTACGCCATAATCGGTACCGCTACCCCCCAGGTAGGTGGAGTAGATCAGGGTGGTTCCCGTCGCATTCAGCTTCGTCACAAATACATCGTAACTCCCGCCGTTGAATGTTGTATCATAGGCCCCGGCTGTTGTGGGAAAATTGCTGGAATCTGTATAACCTGTCACATAGGCGTTCCCGGATCCATCCACGGTGATACTATTGCCATAATCGTTAATGCCCCCGCCAAGGTAGGTGGAGTAGTCCAGTACAGGATCGAGGACAAGGACATAATCTTTGTCGTATTGAGCAACCTCAATCGAATAAGCAAGGGAAACCTTTGCCCCCTCGAAGTCTGTGGCGTTCTCCTGAATTTTGAACTTCCCCTCCAAGTCTACCCGATTGCCTTCGATTTCCTGATAGACTACGGGTTTCTTCTGGACGATCTTCCCTTCTTTGAGAATAATCTCCAGATCTCCATTATCAGCGATGTCGAGCCTTTCAATACCCTCATATGCGAGTTTCACTTGAGATGGATCAGCTCCTGGCTTCACGACAATGTCGTATTCCATCTGACGGTTGTTGCCATAAAACTTGATATCAATGTTAGGGTAGACTTCCTGATAGACTATCACCTGGTAAGTCGGAACATTTGACTGCCATTTTGAAGGATCATTCCCGATGAAATAGTTAACCACTCCCTCCTGTTTCCCCTCAGCAACGATTTTAGGATTAGGATTGGCATTGAGGAAGGAGAGCTTGACCAGATGGGAGGAGAGGGTGTCTTTCAATTGAGGATCCTTGATATTATTTTCCACCTTCCGAGTCAACGTCAGGTAGACCCCGTCCTTCGCAAAGAATGTGCTGTGGCCGCTCCCTCTTTCATAGAACTGGACCATACTATCCACCTGGCCGTCGTTCTGGATGAAATAGAGCGGGAGTTTCCCATAGGATTCCTGTATCTGGGCTTTGTCGGTGGTATCGCTCCCAGGGATCGCCTTACTGAGAGCGGGGCTTGCTGAAAAAAGGATCCATAGCATTAGCATTGCCGAAAAAATGGCAAGCGAAGAACGTTTTGGCTCAATTTGACTGTGTCTCATGGCGATAACCCTCCGTTAGTACGAATGTTGAAAAAACTGCCAAAATAAAAAAAGCCGGACTGCTGAAATAACAATAATCCTAAAATTATCGTCACCTCGGCAGCCCGGCTTGCTTGATGCGAGTTATAAGCCCCGTAGCTTTGCGCCCTGCCCTCACAGACAGTTAGCCCTGATAGAAGGTAAGCTGATTACATGCGTAATCTATACAATATATTGACTATCATGTCAAGGTAATTTATTTAAATTACTGAAGCTGCACAGTCACTCTTACAATCTCCTGGACCACAGCGGTAATTCTGTTCTCCGAAGCGATAATTTACCCTATCATCAAACTGATTATAAAGGACATCAGCTAATCCATGCGCCTCATAATGTCCATGATAAACTTGAATGAATATCCTCTTTCACCGGTGATCTGGAGGATTTTATCAATCTTGTAAAAGATATTATCACTTAATCCAGACATACCCTCGTCACTTATCACTCATCACCATCTACGATTCACCTATGGCGTCATTTCATACACCTCAAATATCCCAATCCCGGTGTCATTGTTAACACCTTTTAACTTTGCTGTATAAGCACCAGGCGGCAGGGTAATAAACATAGCCGATTCCTGAGTGCAGCCAGGAGGCGCTGTTGTCTGGCCCACATTAGGTTGGCATGGATCAACTAATGCCGTTTGGAGCTGTGCAGGTGTACCGCATGATATTGCCGGGGCATTGCACATCGCTGCCGCTGACTGCCAGTCATCTACTGTTGCAAACAATGTAGGGCCGGAGTAAATCTCCAATTCTGGATTTGATAATGTCCCTGTGAAATTGTATTGGGCTCCTGATAAGGATGGGCCGCGGCCTCTTAATAATAGTGTCTTATTTGTACTATCGGCCCCTACAATGAAACCGCCTACCATTACGTCTGTTCCGGTCAATACCTTCCCTCTGGTTGATATTCCGCCAAGCATGGTCAGCGATGAAGTATCTGCATCATACACCTCTATTATCCCTTTACCTACCTCATTATTAACCCCCTTGAGTTTGGCTGTATAAGCGCCAGGAGGCAGTGTGATGTATAATGCGGCCTCCTGTATACAGCCTGGGGGTGCTGTCGTCTGGCCAACATTAGGCTGGCATGGGTCCACTGATGCCGCCTGAAGTTCAGAAGGTGTCCCGCAGGTCTCTGCAGGGGCATTGCACATCGTTGCACCTGCCTGCCAGTCATCTACTGTTGCAAACAATGTAGTGCCGGAGTAAATCTCTAATGTTGGATTTGTAAGAGTGCCTGTGAAGTTATACGGGGCCCCTGACATCGAAGGACCACGGCCTCTTATTAGCACTTTCTTTGATTCTGTCCCTCCAAAGCTGAAACCGCCCACCATGATGTTTGTCCCTGTCTCTACTTTCCCACGTGTAGAAATACCTACCTGTCTTGATACATCGCCGACGTTCGTTGTCTGCATAGCACTGTTATTGGCACTATTTGGATCAGTCTCTGCTGCTATCACACTTGCCGTACTTCCTATCATGCCCGGCGTTGTGCTTGTTGTTGCCACAACTGTAACCGTTGCATATAAGCCGCTAAGTATTGTGCCAAGATTGCATGTGACCGTCCCTGCCCCTGTGCACGGAGCCCCTTGGCTTGGCGTTGCTGATACCAATGCCAGTCTCGCATCCAGCACATCCGTCACAGTCACACTCGTTGCTGGTGAGGGGCCATTGTTGGCTACTGTGATTGTATATGTCACATCCTGTCCTGTTGGTGTTACAGGATCAGGTGAATCCGTATGGATTATTGAAAGATCAGAAATCGAAAGACATGCCTCGTCTATCTGACCATTGCAATTGTCATCAACACCGTTACAGATCTCTGTAGCACTGGGATTGATCGAGGCGTTACTGTCATTGCAATCTGTATTGTCTGAGACATAGCCAGATGGAACGGTACACGCCTGCGCGGACACCGAAGCATCGCCGAAAGTATCGCTGTCCGCATCACGGTAGTAGGTAGAAATGGAGAAACCCTCGTCTATCTGGCCGTTGCAATTGTCATCCACGCTGTTACACACCTCGCTGGCCCCTGGATGGATTGAGGCATTGCCGTCATTGCAATCTGTATTGTCTGATACATATCCTGATGGCTGGGTACATGCCTGAGTGGTAACAGCAACATTACCGTAGCCGTCACCATCAGCATCCTGGTAGTAGGTATTGGGCACGCAAGGATTAACCTGTCCGGAACGGACCGGCCAGACGTAAATGCTGCCAGACTTACCGGAGTCGTCCACGTAGCCACTCCACATAACTATGATCCACGCGGTATTCGCGTAGTTGGCGTCGGAAGTAGACGACCAGTAGTAGCTGCCTTGCACATTAAGGAAGGGATGTCCTGACGGAAGCGCTGGACCAAATTGAGAATAATCTATAAGGCTATGTAATTCTTTCCGATTTGGAAGGCGCCAGTCGGTATAGCCGAGGTAACTATTTGAATTCAGACATGACACATAATCCAGTGCTTGTTGCCATGTTTTTATTGTGGCAGGAGAACATGCAGCAGGCCCCGGTGCATTGCCATCCTTCGTCCAAATCAGACCGGTGAGGTTGTCGGTGACTGTAACATTACCATTGTCTGTAAAGCGAGGATTGGGCCAGGGGACCCCAGCCTGAATCTCCCCATCCTGCCCTGTCCCGGCACAGGCAATCACACTACTTCCTGAGCTATCGTAACAGGTCGTCTGGCCTGTTTCCCATAGTTGGGTTACCCCAACCTGTCCAGAACGAACTGCCCACACATAGCTGCCGTAGGACTTACCGTAGCCGCTCACCAGGCCATACGACATATCGACGATCCACGCGCTGCCCGTGCTGCCCGTGTTGTAGACACTGGAAGTAGACGACCAGTAGAAATAAGACTGCACATTGCTAAAACCCTGTGTATTCAACCAAGTGGCGGTATTTGGTTGTTCTGCATTTATCAGGCTCTCAAGCTCAAGGATATTGGGTAGTCGCCAGTCAGTATAACCAAGGTAACTATTTGTATTCAGGCAGGCCACATAATCCAGTGCACCCTGCCATGTTTTCGTAGAGGCAGGAGAACATGCGGCAGGCCCCGGTGCATTTCCATCCTTCGTCCACATCAGGCCCGTGAGGTTGTCGGTGACTGCGCCATTGCTGTTGTCTGTGAAGCGGGGATTTGGCCATGGAACACCAGCCTGAATCTCCCCATCCTGCCCTGTCCCGGCGCAGGGAATCACCGCCCCGGCCGAGTCGTAACAGGTCGTCTGGCCGGTGCGGAGGAGTTGGGCAGGGAACCCTGGATCATACAGTTCCGCAGAGGAAAGAACAAGACTGGTATTCCACCCCCCCGTAATCAGTGCCTTCCCGTTGGACAGTAGGGTCGCCGCGGGCGCACCCCGCCCAGTTCCCATCGACCCCGAAGGACTAAAGGTCCCGGTTGTTGGATCATACAACTCCGCAGAGGCAAGAACATAACCGGCAAAAAAACCACCAGCGCTATTCGAGCCCCCAGCAATCAGCACCTGCCCATTGAGTAAAACGGTCGCTGTGTGAGCATAGCGTGGCACCCCCATTGACCCGGTGCCGGTAAAGGTCTCGGTTGTTGGATCATATAGCTCCGCAGAGGCAAGAAAATTTCCAGGGGTAAAAGATGTTCCTCCCCCGGCAATTAACACTTCACCATTTGGTAACAGGGTCATCGTATTATGATATCGTCCCGTACCCATTGAGCCGGTGGCAGAAAAGGCCCCGGTCACCGGATCATACAGCTCCGCAGAGGTAGAAGGACCAGAGTTGGGATTCCATCCTCCAGCGATCAGTACCTTCCCGTTGGACAATAGAACCCCGCCGAAACCAGACATCCGCGCTGTTGCCATCGATCCCGTGGGCGAAAAGGTCCCGGTCACTGGATCATACAACTCGGCGGAAGCAAGTGCAGAGCTGCCATTATAGCCACCGGCAATCAGCACCTTTCCATTGGGCAATAAAATAGCCGCATGTGCCATTCGACCCGTTCCCATAGACTCCGTAAGGGTAAAAGTCCCGGTTGCTGGATCATACAACTCTGCAGAAGCAAGAGCAGTATTGCCACTCCCTCCCCCGGTAATCAGGACCTTCCCATTTGGCAACAGGGTCGATCGAGAATACCCCCATGTTCCCATCGGCCCTGCGGGGATAAAGGTTCCAGTCGTTGGATCATACTGCTCCCCTGAGGGAGAACCACCGTAACCATCACTACCGCCAGTAATCAACACTTTCCCATTGGGCAATTGGGTCGCCGCGTGACCAGCTCTTTCTGCTCCCATCGACCCTGTAGAAGTGAAGGTCTCGGCGCTCCAGGCCACCACACCGCTGGACAAAATAAAGACAAAAATTAAAAGGAGGGTTGCAATCCATCTCCTGTGTCGTAGCGGGCTGAAGTTTGGGGCTATTTGGTCTGGACGAAGGCGTTTAAAGGAGGGAGGTTTTCTACTGACTGAAATTTGCCGGCGAAAATGAGTGACAGATTGGATCATGTTAAGGCCCTCCCGCTATAAAATAAAATATTGTTGACACCAATTCATCCTTACTTGATCAGCTAACCCTCCTCAAATAAAAAAACCGGACTGCTGAAATAACAATAATCCATAAATTATTGTCACCTCGGCAGCCCGGCTGGCTTACACCCTGTCCCCCTCACCTTAAACCTCTTCCGCAAGGGGAGAGGGGATATTTGAGGTAAATGGTAGAATCCCCGTAGCTTTGCGCCCTGTCCTCACGGACAGTTTGCCCTGATAGAAGGCATTTACAGTTTACCACTAACTGCAAGGGGGTGTATATCACCCATATGGGTGATGTCTTAAATTATTTTTCGCGGGGAGGATACCCTTCTCCAGTGCATTGACTGCGGCTTGGGTACGGTTCTTGACCTTGAGTTTATCGAAGATGTGTTTAAGGTAACAGGCAAATATTTTATCTTTATGCTACTTGTGTTTGAAGAAATATACCATGTATGCTATATATTAAAAGTAACTTTATTCAACATGATGATAAGAACCACTGCAGGAGGAGGATGATGAAATGCAGGTAGAGTGGAGAGGACATATCGTAAGCACGCCTGATGTACTTCGGGGTAAGCCGAGAATCAAAGAAACTAGAATCCCGGTTAGCCTTATCCTTGGATATCTGGCGGCTGGCAGTACCGTTGAGAAAATCCTGGAGGAGTTTCCTGACCTCACAAGGGAACATATAGCAGCTTGCCTGGACTTTGCCCGTGAGCTGTCAGAATTTGAGGTTGCAGTCTAATGAGACTGCGATTCTTCGCAGACCATTGTATCTCCAATTTAGTGATCCAAATGCTTAGAGATACAGGCCACGAAGTTCTTAGGCTAAGAGATTATATCCCAAAAGATTCCGCGGATTCCGTTGTTATACTAAAAACACAAGAACTCGATTCTATCCTAATCTCATTGAACGGAGATTTCTCTGATATAGTAACGTATCCTCCAGCAAACTATAAGGGTATTATTGCCCTTCAGTTGAGGAATCATCCGGAAATTATCCCACAGCTTATGACAAGATTGAAAGATTATTTATCTGTCCATCCTGATATGGATTATTATAAAGGGAAGCTGCTTTTGGCAGAGGTTCACAGGATCAGAGTTCGGGAGTAGCTGGGAAGAACATGATGCTTGATTAGAGTTGTAACGAGGGACTACAACTGAAAGCACTTAAGCGAGATTGTTTATCCAGCTACAAGATCCAATTCCTTAATTCTTTAATGAGCAGGGCCAAGTTTTCTGATGGTGATAAAGACGAGGCGCTGTCTCTCTTCCGCTTGCTCTTTTCCTATTCTGATGCTCCATTCATTGAATTCTTCATCCCCCTCCACTATCAGGATAATATGGGCATTATCAGGGATTCGATTACTAAACTCAGGATGTTCTCTGATATAGCGATCAAACTCCATCCCGAAGAGATTGTTTCTTTTTTCGAAGATATTCATGGAAAGCCCCCTTTCAGAAATCTTTCCTTAATATTGTAGCGGTCTACATGGGCAAATTTATGAGAACAATCATACCGGATAACCGATTTCCATTGTCCCTCAACTCTGACTTCCATCTGAACAACGAAATCAACAACTTTACCTTTTTCTGTCTTGTAAGAATGTCTTTTCCTTGAGTTTTCTCCTAAAGTTCTAGTGTAGGTCTTCTCCGGCACTTAACAGATCCCTATTTACATTATCTCGCTGCATTAACCATCCCGATACAATCATTTTCATTTTTGCTGAGATTAGGAGAAAAGTCAAGAAATGTGATCTTTTATGTTTAATGATGGGGATCAGGAGCGTTAGTACGAATATTTAAAATATTTCCAAAGGAAATAAACCGGACCGCCAAATTGACAATAATTGCCTCTCCTTACCGGCAACATTAAGCACTTCACACGTATACCTGATATAAACGTTCTCCCCCATGAGAATATTTAATGTGCACATATCAAATACCAATACTCCAATCCAAAAGTTACAAACAAAAACAGCCGGACCACTGAACCGGCAATAAGCATCAAACCACAGACGATAAGCCTGCTACGACAATATTGTCACCTCGGCAGCCCGGCTGGCTTGGTTTGCATAGCTCACCCCCACCCTGACCCCCGGCAAGGGGGAGGGAATTTGATATAGTCAGGAGGTAATCTAAAATAAAGCCCCGTTGCTTTGCGTCCTGCCGTCACTGGCAGTTTGCTATGATAGAAGGTGCTATGTTAGTTGCCCTTTCCAATTACCCATTACCTCTTTCCTCTTACCTGCCTTTAAGGCATTTCATACACCTCAAATATCCCAATCCCCGTATCATCATTAACCCCTTTCAACTTCGCTGTATAAGCACCAGGCGGAAGTGTGATAAACATGGCTGATTCCTGTGTGCATCCAGGAGGCGCTGTTGTTTGACCAGCATTCGGCTGGCATGGGTCTACCAAGGCCGTCTCAAGCTGTGCAGGTGTGCCGCATGATATTGCCGGTGCATTGCACATCACTGCGCCGGACTGCCAGTCATCTACTGTTGCAAACAATGTAGGGCCGGAATAAATCTCAAGTGTTGGGTTTGATAATGTGCCGGTGAAATTGTATGGGGCACCTGATAATGATGGGCCGCGGCCTCTTAATAACAATGTCTTATTTGTAGTACCTGCTCCTACTATAAAGCCGCCTACCATTACATCCGTTCCCGTCAGCACCTTTCCTCTGGTTGAGATTCCGCCAAGCATGGTCAGGGATGCAGTATCTGCATCATAGACCTCGATTATCCCTTTACCCACTTCGTTATTAACCCCTTTGAGTTTGGCTGTATAAGCGCCAGGAGGCAGTGTGATATATAATGCGGCCTCCTGCATACAGCCGGGGGGTGCTGTCGTCTGGCCAACATTAGGCTGGCATGGGTCTGTCAGAGCTGCCTGAAGTTCAGCAGGTGTCCCGCAGGTCTCTGCAGGGGCATTGCACATCATCGCACCTGCCTGCCAGTCATCTACTGTCGCAAACAATGTTGGGCCGGAGTAAATCTCTAATGTTGGATTTGTAAGAGTACCTGTAAAATTATAAGGTGCCCCTGACATGGAAGGCCCACGGCCTCTTATCAGTACCCTCTTTGATACGGTTCCACCAAAACTGAAACCGCCTACCATAATGCCAGTTCCAGTATCCACATAACCACGTGTAGAAATCCCAACCTGTCGGGATACATCACCAACATTTGTTGTCTGAGTAGCACTGTTATTTGAAAGATTCGGATCCGGCTCTGTTGCTGTTACACTTGCAGTACTGCCTATCATGCCGGGTGTTGGGCTTGTTGTTGCCACAACTGTTACAGTGGCACTTGCTCCGCTTATCAAACTACCAAGATTACATGTAATCGTCCCTGTCCCTGTACACGGCTCGCCCTGACTTGGAGTTGCAGATACCAGTGTCAGGCTCGCATCCAGCACATCCGTCACTGTCACACCCGTTGCATAGGCTGGGCCGTTATTAGTTACCGTGATTGAGTAAGTTACATCCTGTCCTGCTGGTGTTAAAGGATCAGAAGAATCTACGTTTGTGATTGAAAGGTCAGCAGAAAGACTACAACCTTCGTCTATCTGAGTATTACAATTATCATCTGTTCCGTTGCTGCATACTTCTGCGACGCCGGGATTGATCGAGGTATTTGCATCATTGCAATCTGTACTGTCTGATACATAGCCGGATGGGGCTGTACAGGCATGTGTAGTAACTGAGGCATTGCCATAAGTGTCACCATCTGCATCATGGTAGTAGGCATTCTGTACTCCTTCGTCTATATTGCCATCACAGTTATCATCTGCCAGGTTGCACGCTTCAGTCGCACCTGGATAGATCCCGCCATTGCTGTCATTACAATCCGTACTATCTGTCACATAACCTAAAGGCTGCGCGCAGGCCTGAGTCGTAACAGATGCATTCCCATATGTATCCCCATCCGCATCCTCGTAATAGGTATTTGTTAAACCCTCATCTATCTGACCATCACCATCGTTGTCGATGCCGTCGCAGATTTCAAGAGTAGCCACATTACCTCCACGTACCGGCCACACGTAGCTGTCGCCGTAAAAGCTATAGTAGTTCGACTTACCGTAGGCACCTAAATAGCCGCTATTCCATGAAATGAACCACGCATTGAACGGGCTTAAGGCGTATGTAGTTGACGACCAATATATGCTCGATGGCACAACATTCAAGAATGGATGGTTTGATGGAAGGGCAGGGTTATTTCGAGAAAAATCAGTAAGGCTATGGAGCTCTTTTCTATTTGGAAGACGCCAGTCAGCGTAACCGCATAAACTTAATCCATTTGCATAATCCAAGGCACTTCGCCAGCTTACTGCTCCATCACCCAATGTGCCGTCTGTATCAAATCCTGGATCTCTACTGGCCATGAGGTTTACATCCTTAGTCCACATCAGGCCAGTAAGGTTGTCTGTAACACAATCTCCGCTGGCCGTAAACCTGGAACTTGGCCAGGCCACACCTGCCTGTATCCCCCCGTCTTGACCAGTTCCTGCACAGTCGATCACGTTTCCTGCGCTGTCGTAACAGGCCGTCTGTCCTGTCTCCCAAAGTGGTGCTACTCCGGATTGTTCGGAACGAACCGGCCAGACATAGAACCCATTGTAGTAATAGGATTTACTGACGCCGCCAATAAAACCATCCGACATGTTAACGAACCATGCAGCATCCGTGGAACTGGAGACAGAAGTAGACGACCACCAGAACCCGTCCCATTGCACGTTGCTGAAACCCTGTGTATTAAGCCATGTTGCCGGATTAGACTGTTCTGCATTTACCAGTGTTTCAATTTCATTAACATTGGGCAACCGCCAGTCAGTATAACCAAGGTAAGCCTCTGCATTTAGTTTCGCCACATAATCAAGTACATGCTGCCAGTTTACCAGTCCATCGCCACCTGTCCAATCTGCATCAAAGCTGGAGTCTCTGGTGGTCATTAGATTTGCATTTTTTGTCCACATCAGGCCTGTGAGGTTGTCGGTGACTGTGCTATCAGTGTTTTCTGTAAATCTGATATCAGGCCATGGCACACCAGCCTGAATCTCCCCATCATGCCCCGTACCAGCACAGGCGATCACTGCACCGGCCGTATCGTAACAGGTCGTCTGGCCGGTGCGGGGGAGTTCGACATGGGCAAACTCATCTGCACCTATGTCCACAGTTCCAGTAATGATACGAGGGTCACCTTCGAAGTCGGTTTCGGGCAGACCAGGGGCGTTGTTATCCCCTGTGTTTATACAAGGACCACCGGTAAGGTGAAAGTCGTTGTTTGCTGCATCAACGAAGAGCGGGTCTTCGTTGATCATACCTGACCCCCAATTAAGAGTGTTACCGGGCTCTACAAATACGGCTGACTGTCCTCCTTCCACATCGGAGTAACTGATAGTCACTGAGCTATCTGGAGGTGCATAGCTATTCAGTGCAATCTCAGGTCCAAACGGTGCATCGTTGCCCCATAGAATGGTATTTGTGATGGTCGTAGTTGCTCTGTCACGCATGAAAACACCTCCGCCATAACCGGGCCAAAAAGCACTGGTTAATGCCTTATTCCCTACGATAGTGTTATTTGTGATCGTAGATGAAGCCCCTGATTGAATCGCTATTCCACCGCCCCTTGCTGCATTATTTCCTATAATAATGTTGTTGGTTATTATCGCAACAGATACGTCAATGGTAATTCCACCGCCCCTATAACTCGCAGTGTTTGCTTTTATTATGTTCTTATCAATAATAGGGACATTACTTGCACTGATAATATGTATTCCTCCTCCGGAACCATACCATGCATCACCTGAGAAAGCCGTATTTTCGGAAATGATGTTGTTTCTAATTGTCGGGAAGGAGGCATTTCTTGCTGCTATACCCCCACCTTCGGATGTAGCTGTGTTTTGGGTTATAATATTATTTATAATAGTAGGCGAAACGCCATTGTAGCAATATATTCCACCTCCATTAGGCGCGTATCCGTTTCTAATAGTAAAGCCGTCGAGAACAGCATTTTGATTCTCACCACCATGAAGTGTAACCACTGACCCTGATGCATTTCCGTCAATGATTGTAACTTCTGGTCCAGAATAACTCTTAAGAACAATATTCTTACCTAAAAAGTCAATATTTTCGATATAAGTGCCTGGATTAACCTGACAAGTATCTCCGGCTACAACCAAATGAATATGCAGAATAAGATAGCAAAGAGTTTTGTTTTCATAACATTCATTCCTCCTTTTCAGTGCGAACCAATAAGTCTGAGAAACAGTCAACCACATTATTAAGACTATTGTCACCTCGGCAGCCCGACTTGCTTGATGTCCCTTCCACCCCCTCACACTAACCCCCGTCAGGGGATAGGGAATTATGAGCGGGATGATAGAAAAAGCCCCGTTGCTTTGCGTCCTGCCGTCACCGGCAGTTTGCTATGATAGAAGGTGCTATGTTAGTTGCCCTTACCTATTACCCATTACCTCTTTCCTCTTACCTGCCTTTAAGGCATTTCATACACTTCAACAATCCCTATCCCTGTACCGTCATTAACTCCTTTCAACTTTGCCGTATAAGCGCCAGGCGGCAGGGTAATCATCATCGCTGACTCAAGGTTACAGCTTGGCGGCGCTGTGGTCTGGCCTGCGTTGGGCTGGCATGGGTCTACTAAAGCTGTCTCAAGCTCTGCAGGTGTGCCGCATGATATGGCAGGTGCATTGCACATTGCTGCGCCTGACTGCCAGTCATCTACTGATGCAAATAGTGTTGCACCGGAGTATATCTCCAGTGTTGGGTTTGTTAATGTCCCTGTGAAGTTATACGGAGCGCCGGACATTGATGGCCCGCGGCCTCTGAGTAACACCTTCTTTGATGAAGTGCCGCCGCTGATGATAAAGCCGCCAACCATAATGTCTGTTCCTGTCAGCACCTTGCCGCGTGTGGAGATTCCGCCCATGTTGGTTAATGTGGTCATGTCTGGATCATATACCTCAACAATACCCTTTCCTATCTCACTGTTAACACCTTTTAACTTTGCAGTATAGGCTCCAGGAGGAAGTGTGATATACATGGCGGCCTCAAGGTTACATCCCGGAGGCGCTGTGGTCTGCCCGGAATTCGGCTGGCATGGGTCTGCCAATGCCGCCTGAAGCTCTGACGGAGTCCCGCAGGATACAGCCGGGGCATTGCACATTGTAGCTCCGCTCTGCCAGTCATCAACTGTTGCAAATAGTGTTGCACCGGAATATATCTCCAGTGTTGGATTTGTTAATGTCCCTGTAAAATTATACGGGGCCCCTGACATTGACGGCCCGCGGCCTCTGAGTAAAACCTTCTTTGACTCAGTCCCGACGATTGTAAAACCTCCTACCATTATATTTGTGCCGGTCTCTACCTTCCCGCGGGTTGAGATACCGGATGCACGTGATACATAACCGACCCCGATATTGATAGATGATGTGGTGCACAGGGTATTGTTTGTTTCATTTGATTCACTTACAGTCCCACCATTGTCTGCCATGGCACAAATATAATAAGCGCCAAGCGAAGTAGTGGATGGGATGGTAAGCGTTGTTGTAGTACTGTGCGAACCAGGTCCAAGTGATGTTTCAGACCTGATTGTAGTAAAGATTATGTCATCGCCATCACCATAGATGGTGTTGGTAGAAAGGTGGAACTCTACGGTATATGAATATGCCCAAGAGTAACCCTGGTTTGCAACGGTGTTGGAGAGATCGAATGATTGGCCCGGCTCAAGGATGGTTGTTATTGATACAAGGTAGCTTATGGCCAGATCAGGTAATGGTATGCTGGCTGTGTTCAAAGGATCACTGCCTGCGGCGACCTCAGTCGTATCAGAGTATCCATCATTGTCATCATCTGCATCACAGGCATCTCCCATGTCATCCCCATCGGTGTCAGTTTGATCAGCATTGGCTGCTGAAGGACAGTTGTCCATGGCATCAGGAGTCCCGTCCCCATCGGTATCAGGTAAGAAGGCAGAGAGATTTGCGTCAAGCTTAGAGACAAAAACATCCCAAGAACCACTATTATACGAGGTATCATAGCTACCGACTGTCGTGGGAAAATCAGTAGACCCACTACGTCCGGCAACATACACACTCCCGGCTGTATCTATGGCAATAGACACAGCCACATCCCCTGAATTTCCTCCAATAAATGTCGAGGCAAGGAGGGTGGACAGGTCACTACTCAGTCGGGAAACAAAAACATCAGATTGACCATTATAGGACGTATCGTAGGCATAGGCTGTAGTGGGGTAACTATAATCCGTAGTGTATCCAGTCACATATACATTCCCAGAAATATCTATGGCAATGGAAAAAGTGCCTTCATTAGTGGAATCCCACCATCCACCTCCAAGAAATGTTGACGCAAGAAGTGTCGAAAGATTACTGTTAAGTTTGGAAATAAAAGCATCACTATAGCCATATGGCCCGCTATATGATCTGTCGTAGGCACCGGCTGTAGTGGGATAACCGGAAGACTCTGTATTTCCCGTTACATAGACATCCCCCCATGCATCTATCGCAATAGACTCAGCCTCATCCCACGAATTCCCTCCTATAAACGTGGAGGCCAGGAGGGTAGAGAGGTTATTGTTCAACTTAGAAATAATACCATCGCAATTATAGAAAGCATAGTCACCCGTTTCGTTAATGGATGTATCGTAGGCGTCGGTCGTGGTAGGGTAGTTGCGGGACTTGGTGCATCCTATCACATACAAATTCCCCGATGTATCTAAAGCAAGGGAAGAGGGAAAATCAAGATGATCCCCTCCAAGAAATGTTGAACCAAGGAGCGCTGAAAGGTTACTGTTCAGTTTGGAAACAAAGCCATCACCATAATCAGAGCCATAGACACTATAATTAAAAGATGTATCAAATGCACCAGAGGTAGTGGGATATCCGGAAGAGTCGGTATATCCTGTCACATACACATTTCCCGATACATCAACGACAAGGAAAGCGGCAGAATCATCACCACTCCCTCCAATAAATGTCGAGGCGAGGAGGGTGGAGAGGTCACTGCTCAGCATGGAAACAAAACTATCTGTAATGGAATAACGACCACCATTAAACGATATATCATAGGAACCGGCCGTGGTGGGGTAATTGGAAGACCCTGTAGTCCCTGTTACATACACTGTCCCGGATGAATCTATGGCAAGGGAAGATGCAGAATCACCACCACTACCCCCAATAAATGTCGAGGCAAGGAGGGTGGACAGGTCACCACTCAGGGAAAAAACAATAACATCCCAGGAACCGTTATGGGAGGTATCGTAGGCACCTGCAATAGTCGTATAATTGGTTGAATATGTACTTCCCGCCACATATACATTTCCTGACATATCAATATCAATGGCGCCGGTATAATCATTATCCCCTCCTCCGACAAATGTAGAGGCAAGAAGCGGGTCAATTATGAGGAGCATTGTCTTATCATAGTTGCCAAGTTTAAAGCTGTAGCTATTGCCCTCCACGACATAGGCAACTTCAACAAACTCTCTTTCTCCCTCACCCCTGCCCTCTTCTGCAAGGGGATAGGGAGTTTCTAAGGCAACCTTCTCCTGATAAGCCACGGGTTTTGTAAATTTGACAGTTCCCAGTTCTGTTGAAACCTCTAGCTCACCATCTTCATTCACCCTTATCCCATTTGCGCCATTTATCTTAACCTTAATATCAGCAGGATTTGCACCTGGATTTACATTAAAGAGCTTCTCTACATTATTGCCGTAGGCCTTGAGGTTTAACTCTATCCCTTTATACACCTCTCCGAGACTAACAGATTCATAGGTAGGGATGCCGGACTTCCACTTTGATGTGTCACTCCCCTTGAAATAGCTAACCCTGGTGGCTGCCTCTTCTTCTCCCTTAACCCCGCTGAGCGTCGCACCAATCAGTTCCTCTTTAATTGCAAGACCAAGAACCTTCGTTTTCCCCTTGCCCAGACCTTCCATTGCAGGGGGGAAGGGAGAATCCTTGGGCATCCTATCTACAGGGAGAGAGGAAGATTTGCTATCTCCTACCGGTAAGGATGGCTTATCCACCACTGACAGGGATGTGACATCCCCCTCCTCCAGCTTCGATAAGGAATATACAAGTTCACCTTTATTTGTCACAAAGAATGTCCCTCCAAATGTCTTTGCATAAAACCTAACATTCTTGTCCACCTGCCCCTGATTTGCAATAAAGGGTAACTGGAGCACATTGAGATGAGAGATGATCTCAGACCTTTTCTCTGGCGAGATATCTCTGCTCTCAAGCGTGCCTCCCTCCGTCGGCGGTAACGCTGCCCACGATAGGGTAGTCAGTCCGGTTACGCCAGAAATGGTGACGAATAGCGCAAGGATAACTCCTGACATCAGCCACGATGTTACATATTTGAATCTATGCTTGCTCTGTTTCATTGGACACTCCTCATAAAAAAAAAGCCGGTCTGCCAAAATGGCAATAATAGCAAAATTATTGTCACCTCGGCAGCCCGCTGGCTTGGTTTGTCTAACTACCCATCACCTCCCCAGGCCCCCCCCTTAAAAAAAGGGGGGATGTTAGGAAGAAGTGAGTGCATAAAGCCCCGTAGCTTTGCGTCCTGCCCTCACGGACAGTTTGCACTGATAGAAGGTTCTATGTTAGTTACTCATCACTCGCCACTCATCGCTCATCACTGTCTTTAAGGTATTTCATACACTTCAACAATCCCTATCCCTGTACCGTCATTAACACCTTTCAACTTTGCCGTATAAGCCCCCGGCGGCAGGGTAATCATCATCGCTGACTCAAGGTTACAGCTTGGCGGCGCTGTGGTCTGGCCTGCGTTGGGCTGGCATGGGTCTACCATGGCTGTCTCAAGCTCTGCAGGTGTGCCGCAGGATATGGCAGGGGCATTGCACATTGATGCGCCGGACTGCCAGTCATCTACTGATGCAAATAGTGTTGCACCGGAGTATATCTCCAGTGTTGGGTTTGTTAATGTCCCTGTGAAGTTATACGGAGCGCCGGACATTGATGGCCCGCGGCCTCTGAGTAACACCTTCTTTGATGAACTGCCGCCGCTGATGATAAAACCGCCTACCATAATGTCTGTGCCTGTAAGCACCTTGCCGCGTGTAGAGATCCCGCCCATATTGGTTAGTGTGGTCATATCAGGGTCATATACCTCAACAATCCCCTTGCCTATTTCACTATTAACACCTTTTAACTTTGCCGTATATGCACCAGGGGGAAGTGTGATATACATGGCGGCCTCAAGGTTACATCCGGGAGGCGCTGTGGTCTGGCCGACATTAGGCTGGCATGGGTCTGCCAATGCCGCCTGAAGCTCTGAAGGTGTACCGCAGGATACAGCCGGGGCATTGCACATTGTAGCTCCGCTCTGCCAGTCATCTACTGTTGCAAATAGTGTTGCACCGGAATATATCTCCAGTGTTGGATTTGACAACGTACCTGTAAAATTATACGGGGCGCCTGACATAGACGGCCCGCGACCGCGTAACAACACCTTCTTTGACTCACTCCCAACTATGGTAAATCCTCCAACCATTATATTTGTGCCGGTCTCAACCTTACCGCGAGTTGAGATACCGGAGGCACGTGATACATCACCTACATTAGTTGTCACTGTTGCACTGTTATTGGCAGTGTTTGAATCAGGCTCGTTACCGGCTACACTTGCCGTACTGCCTATCATGCCGGGTGTTAAGCCTGTTGTGGCCACAACTGTAACCGTGGCACTTGAGCCGTTAAGTATTGTGCCAAGATTGCATGTAATCGTCCCTGCCCCTGTACACGGATCTCCCTGACTCGGTGTTGCTGATACCAGTGTCAGGCTCGCATCCAGCACTTCAGTCACAGTCACACCGCTTGCACTGTCCGGCCCATTGTTGGTCACTGTGATTGTGTATGTCAGGTTTTGTCCTGCAGTCGGCACTGGATCAGGTAAGTCTGTGTTTGTGATTGAAAGGTCAGCGTCTGTTGAAGGTATCGCCTCAGCAATAATAAATGGAGACAGGCTTGATGTAGTGCCGCAGATGATATTATTTACTGTATCAGGATAGCCGGTGGTTGTTATGTCCACCCAGACGCTTCCATCAAAGTGGAATAATTTCAGGAGGTTCTCGTTACCATAGTTAGCCTCATTATAATTGAAGCATACATCTATCAGCCCGGTGAAAGTCGCTGTAGTTGTTATCTCGTAATACAATGGTGAATTGCCGAGGTTGAAGCCTGATGGAGGGGGATTGCCGGTAGAGCTTGTGGTTACTGCGGTAGTCCCTTCAGTCGTTACATTATCGAATATCATATTTACATCAGTTGCAGGAGAGACACTCACATTTGTCCCCAGCGGTGTATTTGAAGGCTCATACTTCCATATCTCTCCAGCAGACAGCGGGGCAAAGCCTCCATTTCCGGTACCAAGATAGAGTGATGAATTATGTACAACCATTGACCTTATCTTCTGGTTCACAACCGGATTCCCAAATCCATCACCACTGACCAATGTCCAGGTAGAACCGTCATTACTACTCCATAATTCTGCACCTGTATTTGGATTCATTGTACCCACATATAACTTGTTGTTATATACCAGCATTGAATCTATTCCGTAATTATCAGGATTGCCGAACCCATCTCCCCCAACCTGATACCAGTTAATACCGTCTGCGCTGCGCCATAATCTTGCAGGACTTGTTGATGTATCAGGATGTTTGACACCAAAATAAAGATAACCATTAAAGACCGCTGAGGCGAATATCCTTTCGTTTACCGGGTTGCCTGTGCCGCTGCCGAAGCCGGAGGCGCTGTTTGCCCCGCCATAAGAATTACCATTGCCACCAACTACCATCTCCCAGGGCTGACTTGGGTATTTTCTGAACACATGAGCGCCTTCTATGTCATTCCTTGTCCCTGCATAAAGGTAGCCGTTAAATTCCACAAGTTCGCCAATCCTGGTATTATTTGTATTACCAAGCCCATCAGTCCCTGTCTGTGACCAGATGATTCCATCAATGGTATTCCAGACCTCACCACCTGTGGTTCCATCATTTCTTGTTCCAACAAAAAGTTTTCCATTAAAGAGTGCATAACTCGGAATGTCAATGTTATTTGCATCCCCAAAACCATTACTGATAATGTTTGTAAAATTGATGCCGTCTGAACTCTTCCAGACAGAGGCAGCATCGTATGGCAGAGTGCCATAACCAAGTAAATATAATTCATTATTAAATTCAATCAGGCTTCGCGGATTGCCTATGTACATAGATGGGTTAGCGATATCGCTAAAACTTGTGCCGTCACTACTTTTCCATAGTTGATCCGACCGTGTGCCGGCAAACAGATTGCCCTGAAAGGAAGCAAGAGACTCTACCTGGCCGAATGTGTTGGCTGTATTGACCTGTGTGAAATAAGGAATAGGAAGAGACACGCCTCCAGCAATTAAAGTTCCAAACACATAGTCAACACCACTGTTGCGGTTATCAGCCCATACAGCGAGATAATCCGTATTGCCAAAGGCTATACTTATCCAATGCTGGTCAGCTATAACAGGGCTTATAATAATTTCGGAACCGGATAATGCCCCTGAATAAGTTACAAACTGACCCCGCACACTGCGATTTGTAAGCATCGGATCACAATCACACCATACTACTAAGTAACTATCTGTGCCGTTAGAGAGAACCTGCCTTGTTCTCTTATCAGCAGCGCCTGTTGAACTAATAATAACAGGATCACCTGTTAAAACACCGGCTGATGTTATCTTCTGCCCATAAACCTCTGCCTGTGTCCCGCTCCGGTAATCACTCCACACTACAAAATAATCTGTGCCGTCAAATCCTATCCCCGGCCTATCCTGAGTTCCGGCGGCTGTACTTACAGCAATATCACCGCCGATTGTGGCACCGGTAGTTGAGATTAATTGTCCATAAATATCAAGATTGCCGTTCCTGCCGTCATTCCATACTACGAGGTATTGTGAACCTTCATATTGTACATAAGGACGGTTCTGATCAAGGGCAGCCGAACTAATGGCAAATCTGGCACCTGACAATGTCCCTGATGTCGTAACAAACCTTCCCCAGATATCATAAGTCCCATATCTGTTATCTTCCCATACCACAAGAAAATTTGTGCCATCAAAGGCAATTTCAGGCCGCATCTGATTTGTTCCCAGATTGTTGCTGATCGGAACTTCAGTACCCACTACACCTGCTGGTGATACAGTCACACCATAAACATCAGCATCTATGCCGTCTAAATAATCCTCCCACACTACGAGATAATTCCCTCCGCCATAATATACCCTCGGAGTATATAAACCCTCAGGCGGAGCAGCAGATTTTATAATAAAATCATTCCCAACCGTAGTCCCTGAAGTACTAATGAATCGTCCGTATATGTACGCATTACTCCCATCATCAAATGCCCACACTGCCAAATAATTGCTTCCATCAAAGGCAACACTCGTATTATTAATGTAACCTCCTAATGTACTGATTGCTATGTCTGACGAAGGAGGGGCTGACGCGGATAACTTAATAATCTCAGTTTTTGTTAATGTGGCATCTTCGCCAATTGCATAAAGATCTCCATTTTCATCAAAAGTTAGTTCTCCAGGCGTGGTGTCAAATGTTGCAATCAACGTGGATGATAGTGTCACTGCATCAAACATATAGATACTATTATCCACTTTATTGGCAGCAAAAACGTTTCCATTATTGTCAACAGCTATACCTTTACCTACGAATCCATTTATCAGTAAGCTCATTGAGGTGCCGGTAGAATCAATCTTGTAAATATTGCCGAAGTTAGGATCGGACGACCGTCTGCCGGTAAAATATAGATTTCCAAGGGTATCACCACTAAGGCCGGTAGGCCGGGGATCGGACATTGAATAATAAGGAATGGAAGTTAACGTCCCTGCATCAATCAAATCTATATTACCTGAATCGCCTCCGGTCATACTGCTGCTTACAAAAAGATTACCAACACCATTAAAATGCAGACCTGTTACACAACACGATGTTGTAGAATAGGTTGTATAAGTAGACATACCCGTATAGTTGGTAGCAGCATCCAGTTTTAAGATTGTAACGGTACCACTGAAATCATTTGCAACATCTGCTGTGTAGATATTGCCATTTTGGTCAAATTCTATTGACCTTGTAACGAAGTTAAGTGTATGAAAGTTCGTCGCTGTATAGGAGGGGTCTACATAAGTAGGAGTAAATGCATGAGACAGCGATGGAAACAGGAGAAATATCATCGCCATGTAAAACAATATTCTGTGCCATACAATGGTCTTCATTCTTTCAACACCTGATATACCGTTAGTAATACAAAAATTTGAAATAGATTGATGCATAGCTCACCCTCCCCCTATCCCCCTCCTGTCATGGGAGGGGGGAATATTTACCATTTACCATCTGCTATTCACCCCTGCCGCCTTCCCAATTAGGGATGGGGGATAGAAGAAATGTTGTGAATAGTTTCACCTAAAACAGTTACATTTTACCACTGCATGCAGGGGTAGTATATCACCCATATGGGTGATGTCTTAATTTTTTCTTGTAGGAAAAATACCCTTCTCAATGGCCTTGATTGCACATTGTGTACGGTTTTTGACCTGGAGTTTATCGAAGATATGTTTTAGGTGGGTTTTAAGGGTGTCCCGGCTCATGGCAAGTGCATTTGCTATTGCATCATTCTCATGACCCGCAATTATCAGGTTTAGGACTTCTTTTTCCCTGCTCGTCAGATGGATTTCAAGATTGGAGGAAGTGGGTTCCAGATTTTTAAGCGTCAGACGGGCCAGATACGGGGATATCAGGATATCGCCCTGATGGACAGACCGGATGACTTTCAGGAGACTTGCGTGATCTGTACGCTTTATGATGTATCCCATGGCGCCTGCCTGCATGGCGGTGTAGACATGCTGGTTGTCCTCATAGGCGGAAAGCACCAGGATTTTTAAACTGGTGAATTTCTCTGTCAGGATACTAATTGCAGTAATACCATCCATCGCCGGCATATCAATGTCCATAAGCACTACATCCGGAAGCAGTCTGGTAACCAGCATGACCGCCTCCTCGCCATTCCTGGCCTCACCAACTACCCTGATATCCTCTGACCTGGTTAATGACGCAATGATCCCTTCGCGGATGAGGGGATGATCATCTGCAACTACGACACGGATTGGAGTTCCCTGGGGCATTCGGGCCTCAATTTGTATTTGCAATGGGAAGGGTGAAGAGAAACCGGCTCCCGTTTTCCAGTCCATCCAATGGGGACTCTGCCCAGATCCTTCCGCCATGTGCCTCTATGGTCTGACGGCAGAAGGGAAGACCAAGCCCCATACCTATCTTTCCACCAAAACTGGTGAACTCAGCCTTAAAATACTTCTCGAAGATTCGTTCCAAATGTTCCGTGGCAATGGCCTTTCCATGGTTTGTGACACTTACATGAACCCAATCGCCCACTCTCCTGACAGCAATCTCAACACTCTCTCCAACCGGAGAGTATTTAATCGCATTTTCCAGGAGGTTTATGACAGTTCGAATCAACCTCTGTCCGTCTCCCATCAGGGGCGGGATAGACGGATCCATCTCAATATGCAAAGAGATATTTCCCTCTCTTGCAAGAACCTGAACCAGGTCTGCTGCCTTTCGAATCACCTGGACTATATCTATCCTTGATACAGAGATATGGAACTGGCCAACCTCATGGCGATAGATATCAAGTAAATCATCTATCATAGCAAGCAGGAGTTCACAGGTATCCCGTGTCGTTGCCATGACGCAGGACTTCCTATCATCCAGCTTACCATAGAATCCCTGAATTACATTATCAATGGATTGTGTCGTTGCCAGTATGGGGTTGCGGATGTCATGGGCCAGCATATTCATCGTCTCCTCTTTGTGTCTTTCCAGATAGTAAATATCTGTAATATCTCTAAATGAGATTACGCATTGTGTCACATTGTCTTCTTTCTTAACGGGGAAAGAAGATATTTTGAATACCCTGTGCTGATCGTCCCTGTCATCGGGCAGTCTGCAACTGCGGGTCACATGGGCAACCAGGCCGGTCTTAAATGTCTCAGTGGCAGGACAATCGGAGCATACTGTGTCATGGCCATCAAATTTATTGTAGCAAAGTAAGCCTTGTGTACCTTCTGCTATGTCCCCATGGCAAGGCATAGACGGGTTTGAATACAGAATACGGTAATGGTCATCTATCAACGCCATCCCGTGGGTGATCGCGTTTAGAATAACTTCCTGATAAAACCTGTCATTGGGGTCCACTCCCATGAGGCACATTATAAATGGAAATCATCGCTTAATCAATCAAAAGTTGGCTAACAAGGCGGGGGACGTTGGAGATATTTTTAAAATAAAAACCCTGTAACTTTCTTTATGGTTCTTCATTCATACTATACTTAATCGCTAATAACGTCTTACTGAGACCACTCGTATATCTCAACGATACCTATTCCAATCCCGTTATCAACCCCTTTTACCTGCGCTGTGTATGCCCCGGGCGGAAGCGTTATGAATAAGGCTGTTTCTAAATTACAGCCGGGAGGTTCCGTGGATTGACCATTATTGGGCTGACATGGATCTACTAAAGCAGCCTGAAGTTCTGCGGGTGTACCACATGATATCGCCGGGGCATTGCACATCGTCACACCTGTACCCCAGTCATCTATTGTTGCAAACAATGTCTGGCCAGAGTATATCTCCAGTTTCGGATTAGCAAGTGTACCTGTGAAATTATACGGCGCGCCTGACAATGATGGTCCTCTGCCTCTTATCAATACCTTCTTTGATGAACTACCAGCGCCAATTTGGAATCCTCCAACCATTATATCAGTTCCAGTTAAGACCTTAGCCCTTGTAGATATGCCCTCTACCTTAGGCATTGTAGAAGTATCCGGATCATAAACCTCAACAATTCCTTTGCCCATCTCATTATTAACACCTTTTAACCTGGCGGTATAAGCACCTGGGGGTACAGTAATAAGAAAAGCTGCTTCCTGTGCACAGCCAGGAGGAGCAGTAGTCTGTCCAATGTTAGGCTGACATGGGTCTGAGTTTATAGCCTGCATCTCTGCCGGTGTGCCGCACGATAGTGCTGGCGCATCACATTGTGTCGCCCCACTCTGCCAGTTATCAACCACTGCAAATAATGTCTGCCCTGAATATACCTCCAGAATAGGATTGGTCAGTGTCCCTGCAAAGTTGTACGGAGGTCCGGACATCGAAGGCCCGCGGCCTCGTATCAGGATTTGCTTTGGAAGTATTCCACCAAAACTGAATCCCCCTACTGCTACGTCTGGTCCTGTCTCAACTCTCGCACGGGTGGAAATAGCTACCAGGCGGGTAATATCCCCCACGTTCGTCGTCGCTGTTGCACTGTTATTTGCTGCGTTTGGGTCTGTTTCATTTCTCGTCACAGTCGCCGTATTGCCGATCATACCCGCTGTCGAAGTTGATACTACAATAATCACAGAATCAGTAGAACTATTTGAAAGATTGCCAATAGTACACTCGACGGTACCAGGTGCTGTCTCAGAACATCTCGGGTCTGAAAAAGCCGGTAAAAAGGTTACTCCATTGGGCAGCGTATCTGTAACCTTAACACCTGTGGCACCATCAGGTCCATTGTTGGTCACGGTAATCGTGTAGGTAATCTGGTCCCCCACCTGTATCACTGGATCAGGTAAATCAGTCTTTGTAATGGATAGATCGGCACCTGTAGTCGGGGGATTATTTACTGTTACTGTTGTCGATATTATAGGGGTGGTGTTATCAGTAATATCAGGATCACTTTCATTACCTGTTACACTGGCACTGTTACAGATTGTTCCTGCCACAGTTGGTATTACAACAATCATTACAGTAGCACTCGCGCCATTTTCAATATTCCCCAGGCTGCATGAAACTGTGAGTGTCCCACTGCAGCTCCCCTGGCTTGGAGTTACTGACACAAGGGTTATGCCACTGGGAAGGGTATCTGTGACAGTAACTCCTGTGGCATTACCCGGACCATTGTTTGTTACGGTTATTGTATAAAGCAGGCTGTCACCAACATTAACCGGGTCAGGTGAGTCTGTCTTTGTAATAGATAGATCAGCCTCATTAGGAAGCGGTGGTGAAGGTATTGATACTATAGCTCCGACCCACTCTAAAGAAGCAGGATCATTACCTGAAGCAGGCATGGCGTCGTCTCTCGAAAAGACCTGGACTTTCAGCTTGGTGGCTCCATTAGGAATTAAGACATCGAGCATAAGGCTGTCCCATTCAGGACCATCAATACTGTTAAGGAAATTGCTATATGTATAGGTTGTAGTGATACTGCCGGCAGTTACACTTATTTCTATAGAATTGGGGCGAGGAGTTTGGGGAGAGTCAGAAACACCACCAACAAAGAGTAGAACCTTTGCAATCCTATCAACACCTTCGGGTACAAAATTGAATGTCTGCGGTACGGTACTCTTTATTGGTTCAGGGCTATTAATGTACGCGATATCGAGGCCATCTCTTATTTGGATATCAGAAGTCCCGGAGCCATTATCATAGATAACCAGCACTCCGGCCCCATTATTTGTATTACTAAATGACATGCCATCTATTGTAAGAGTATTTAAACCCGGAGTGATGAGCCCCAATGACGTAATGTCAGATCGAAAGCTTGTATCAGTCCTATTTGTATTAGCTAAGTAAGTAGGACCACCTATAAGAGCGCCGGTAACCCCGATTCCATTAACAGAAATGGTGTCATCACCAGGAACAGAACCGTTACTAAATCCTTCCCAGTATAGCAGGACTTGTTTAACAATGGCGCCTGCCGGAACATTAACTGTAATAACTCCAGGCTGTGTAACCATTCCAGTCCCACCGGCGGCGATTCCAGATCCAGTGGCAACAGTTATGCCAAGAGGGGGGCCTAGTGCCTCTGTTCCGTCAGCATAAACTTCTGCTGATTTACCCAGAAGAATAAACGACACTAAAACCACGGACATCATGATGAAAGATAATAACTTTTTCATGGCTTTCGTCATCAATCACTCTGCATCAAAGAATTAGAGCATTCCATACTCAACATATGTTGATAGTTACGACACCACCATCACCCGTTTTCCATCACAGTCTTCAAGGCATTTCATATATCTCAACGATCCCTATTCCAGTCCCGTTATCAACCCCTTTCACCTGCGCAGTGTATGCCCCGGGCGGAAGTGTTATGAATAAGGCTGTTTCTTGATTACAACCAGGAGGCGCCGTGGTTTGACCATTATTCGGCTGACATGGATCTACTAAAGCAGCCTGAAGTTCTGCGGGTGTACCACATGATATCGCCGGGGCATTGCACATCGTCACACCTGTACCCCAGTCATCTATTGTTGCAAACAATGTCTGGCCAGAGTATATCTCCAGTTTCGGATTAGCAAGTGTACCTGTGAAATTATACGGCGCGCCTGACAATGACGGTCCTCTGCCTCTAATCAAGACCTTCTTGTTTGAACTACCAGATCCTATCTGAAATCCTCCGACCATAATATCAGATCCAGTTAAGACCTTAGCCCTCGTAGATATACCTTCCACCTTAGGCATTGTAGAAGTATCCGGATCATAAACCTCAATAATTCCCTTGCCCATCTCATCATTAACACCTTTTAACCTGGCGGTATAAGCACCAGGGGGTACTGTTATGAGAAAAGCGGCTTCCTGAGCACATCCAGGAGGCGCCGTAGTCTGTCCAACATTAGGCTGACATGGATCTACACTTATCGCTTGCATTTCTGCCGGTGTGCCGCATGATGTTGCAGGTGCATCACATTGCGTCGCCCCGCTCTGCCAGTTATCAACCACTGCAAATAAGGTTGGGCCGGAATATATCTCCAAAATTGGATTCGTTAGTGTCCCTGGGAAATTATATGGAGGTCCGGATAACGAAGGCCCGCGGCCTCGTATCAGGATTTGCTTTGGAAGTACTCCACCAAAACTGAATCCTCCTACCATTACGTCTGGTCCAGTCTCAACTCTCGCACGGGTGGAAATACCAACCAGTCGGGAAATATCCCCCACATTCGTAGTCGCTGTTGCACTGTTATTGCTTGTAATTTGATCCTCATTCGCCGTAACGCTCGCTGTGTTGCTAATCATCCCATCAGGCGGATTGGTGCCTGCCACTATCGTTATTATTGCACTGGCCCCATTTGCCATTGTACCAATTGTGCATGATACAGTCGGCCATCCTGTACATGTCCCCTGAGTTGTCGTCACTGAACCATAGGTCAACGAATTCAGTGTATCCGTTACAGTCACTCCAGTTGCAGGACTCGGACCATTGTTCGTCACTGTAATTGTATAGGTTACATTATCCCCTACTTGTGGCACAGAGGCAGGACCCGTCTTTGTAATGGAGAGGTCAGCTGATGGATCAACCGTTGTAGGTACAGGAAGTGTAGTGTTATTCCCGATGTTCGGATCGGACTCGTTACCACCAACATCAACACTGGCGCTGTTATAAATTGTTCCTTCCGCTATCGGCGTTACTACGATTGTTACTGTGGCAGATGCTAAATAATTCATGTTACCAAGAGTACAGGTTACCGTGCTTGTACCGATGCAAATACCCTGACTCGGTGTAGCAGACACATAGGTCACACCGGCAGGCAATATATCTGTCATCGTCACGCCGGTAGCTGCATTCGGTCCGTTGTTGGTTACGGTTATCAAGTACGTAAGATTCTGACCGGCTAACACAGAATCAGGTGAATCGCTCTTAGTTATAGAAAGGTCTGCTGAGGCAGTTACTGCTGTTACTGCCGATGAAGTATTACTATTAAGTCCGGTATCCGGATCATTAGTGCCGGAAGAAACTGTCGCACTATTCATGATCGAACCGGTTGTTACAGGCGCTGTCGCCATAATGGTAAGGTTCGACGTTGCTGTTGCGGCAAGACTGCTGAGGGTACACGTTACAACACCCCCACTCGGCGGTGCCGGAGTGCAGTTCCAGCCCGTGCCGCTGAAACCTGTATACGTGACTCCGGAAGGAAGCGTATCCGTTACTGAGACACTCGTGGCCGTGCTTGGGCCGTTGTTCGTTACGGCAAGCGTATAGGTCATCGTCCCACCCGCTGCTACCGTGAGAGGGCCTGTCTTTATAATAGAAAGGTCTGCTGAGGCATTTACCATCGTCTCCACAGGTCCGGTATTGTTATTTCCTGTATCAGGGTCAATATCATTGCCTGACACACTCGCTGAGTTGCTGATTGTTCCGCCATCTGAAGGCGCTGTTACCTGAATGCTTATTACGGCCGCCGGTATGGTCGGTGGGTCTGTAACGCCAAGACTCGCCCTGTTGCAGGTCACTACACCTGCATCATGACTGCATGACCAGCCCGTACCGCTCGCACCAATGTACGCAGTCCCTGCCGGTAATGTGTCAGATACAATAACGTTAGAGGCTGAACTCGGTCCGGCATTCGACACTGTTACTGTA
>Ga0154777_1111_pt1 | contig 29951 bp, 35 predicted proteins | sample Rifle2008BG16ft_FD_105785 | JGI IMG/M metagenome (GOLD analysis project Ga0154777, IMG submission 105785) | Chloroflexi bacterium RBG_16_47_49 | reverse complement strand
AAACCCGATCTGGTTCATCGTTTTCTAGACAAGTTGATGCGCATCTTTATGCAGCGGCTGGAACTTTATCTAAAGGCAGTTGGTCCGTATATAGACGTTGTGATGTTCAGTGATGATTACGGCATGCAAACAGGATCGCAAATTTCCCTGGCCATGTTCCAAGAATTCTTCAAACCGCGCCATAAAGAGATGTGGGACTTTGCCAAACAATTGGCTCCGGTGAAGGTTTTGATGCATTCCTGTGGCAGCATCACCAACTTATTGCCTGACATGATTGACGCCGGTTTAGATGCCGTCAATCCGGTGCAAACCAATTGCAAATTTATGGAACCAGGACGAATAAAGTCTCAGTTTAAGGACCAAATTACTTTTTGGGGTGGTGGATGCAACACACAGCAGATTTTACCCTTTGGTACACCAGCGGAAGTCAGGAAAGATGTACTGCGGAATTTAGATGTCATGACTCCAGGTGGCGGTTTTGTCTTCCAACAAATTCATAATATTCAGGCTGATGTACCGCCGGAAAATGTTGTGGCGATGTTTGACGCTATTGCCGAATGGAATGACCTTCATTAAAACAAGAACAAATAACTGTGTTTGCACCTATTTTGATTATCCAATTGACATACAAAAGCCTCTGGTTTTTGTTTGTAATTATCCCATTGATCGGCAAGGGCGAGCTACCAAAAGAAGTAATCTTAATAATCATGCTCTTTGCCCTATGCATATCTGAACAGTACGCCGAAGCAACCATTGAACTTGTACTCTGTCAGCGGCAAATTCCGACTATGGTTCGTGTGCATGTAGAAGCGGTGAATGTGATTGCCGAATGGGCTTCTGATCGTTGAAGCTCTCAGAAGAGAGATAACTCCAATGTAAGGCTGGCATTTATGTTCAAAACGGCGTTGCTGCATGAATGACAAAATATTGTAAGTCTGGTGTATGCTCAAAATAAGAACTGCGGAAGATGATCTCAAAGGTGAAATCGCTGAATCGTACATGGAATTCCTGAGGAATTCCGCCGTGATCAATTTTCAGGATGCCCGGGATACATTCAGAGTAACCGGTGTGACAGGAGGCAAGAGCGAACACATCCTGGATTATCCAGCCTCCCAGATCATCGAATATGCACGGGCCTAAGGGGTAGACTTGACGAGATCTGGCATCAAGGGCTGGGGATCCAGGTCAACTTGTTGGGCAACTTACCCCGAAAACTCGTCAAGATAACCTGGATTTCATGCATCATCAGCGCATAACAAGGAAAACATATGGACATTGAACAAGTAACTTCATGTCAAAGAGTCCGGCGAGCGCTCAATCATGAGGAAGCTGATCATATACCGTTTGACCTGGGCGGCACTGGTCTAAGCACCATCCATGTCACTGCATATCAGAATCTGCGCCGTCATCTGGATTTACCCGCTGTCGAGCCTCACATCTCATTCATTGCAGAGCAACTGGCAAGGGTGGATGAGGATCTGGCCGAGCTACTGCAAACAGATGTCCGGCCGGTTATTCCGGGTACTGCGGCAGGGTTTCATTACGTCATTCGCGATGAAGGCGCTTATGAAGCGTACACGGATGAATGGGGCATTGGCTGGCACAAGCCAAAAGATGGTGGCTTTTATTACGATATATACCACCATCCCCTGGCAATTGCCAATTCGCTAGATGAGATGCGCACCTATCCATTCCCAGACCCGCTTGATGATGGGCGATTTCTTCAATTGCGATCTCAGGTGGAAGCGGCAATCTCCAAGGGCAAGTCGGTTGCCCTGTCTGGCCCGTGTGCCGGCATCGCCGAGGTATATTCATGGTTACGCGGTTTTGAGCAATATTACATTGATCTGGCTCTCAATCCAACCTTTGTGGCATATATGCTTGACCGCTTGGTGGAGTTTAAGTGCGCTTTCTGGGAGCGTACTCTCAAGGAAATCGGTGATCTGGTAGACGTTGTGGTCGAAGCCGATGACCTGGGAGGACAAAACTCGCCGCTCATGTCACCTAAAACCTACCGCAGCCTGATCCAACCACGTCATAAACGACTCTTCTCATTCATCAAGGCGCAAGCTCCGGTTAAACTTTTCTACCATACTTGCGGCGCGGTACGGGTGCTCATCCCCGACCTGATTGACGCCGGGATTGACATCCTCAATCCGGTACAGATCAGTGCGTCAGGTATGGAGTTGGAGGCGTTGAAGCGTGATTTCGGGCGTGACTTGGTATTTTGGGGCGGTGGCGTGGATACACAACGTATACTGGGTACGGCCACACCGGATAAAATAAGAGAACACGTCAAACAAAACATTGAAGCATTGGCTCCTGGCGGCGGATTTGTTTTTGCCACTGTACACGACATCCAGGCAAACATCCCGCCGGAAAATATCATCGCCATGTGTGAGGCCTGGCAAACCTTTGGAGTCTATTAAGGCTGCGACTAGATCGGCATTGATCCGGCTGGTGTTACCGCAGATATGCAGGCGGGCCACAGCAAAATCCACCCATATCATGCTTGGCTACTTCCACTCCCTTTTCATCGAATAATTGGATAACCGACTCCCGGTCTTTCACACGTGGACCGGTGGCGGGATTTGGTGCGACCAGCAAAGGTTTGCGAATGACCGGCAGATTGTTCGCGGGAAATTCCATTCCCAGGTAGAAATCGGCAGCCTCACGCAAGAGGTCGGAGATAGCCCGGGTAATATCAAGGTTGAAATGCTGGACGATGAACAGGTGGGCATCCACAAACACGTGGTGATCCAGTTTGAACTGGGATAACGGTTTGCCAATGTGATGTGCAGTAAATGCCATCACTATAACCCGGTTCGGTAACCGATCCAGCCTTTGGCCGTACAAACGTTATTTGAGTTGCTCCAACGAATTCATTACCCCCCGATCAACGACCGTGCGGCCTTGACTGCCAAGCTGGCATCGGAGCCGAAACCATCTGCTCTGATCTTCCTGGCATACTCCTCCGTGATCGGCGCGGCGGATTTGGGCTTTGTTCGTCTGCAACCGCGGGCAACGGAGTCACATGACAATGCGGATATATCCATCTCCATCCACTGATGACCAGATGGTGTTGTTGTGTACCATAGGTAGGAGAGAAATGAATTATTCAATATTTTACTAATCCCGAATTCACTATTGGATGACAACGCAGCTTTACATAACCACGTTAAAACCCTTCTAGAAAAATTTTAATTCTGTTACGTGTTGATGACCCAAGTAAGTAAAACCAGGATTATTAATTATCTAGAAACTGTATGGCGCAGAATTCGATGTTACCTGATCAAAAAGTCCCATGGGTTGACTTTCCCATACATGTCATTGCGTAGCTCAAAGTGCAAGTGGGGACCAGAAGAATTGCCAGTTGTTCCAACACCACCGATCATCGTTCCTTGAGCCACACTCTGCCCACAGCCCACAATTACCGCGCTCAGATGAGCATATGCGGACTGCCAGCCGTTGCCATGGTCCAATACGATCATATAGCCATACCCATATTGACTCCAACCTGCAAAGACGACCACTCCACTATCAGTGGCAAAGACTGCATTGCCTTCTGCACCGGCAATGTCAATCCCAGGATGAATCGATGGACTGTAATCGTAACCAGAGAGGCTTGTTGCCACTGTTGGCCAGATAAAACTGCCAATACCAATCGCACCCTCATACACATTACCACAGTACCCTTCGCCATAATAAGCTGCCGCAGCGGGATTTGCACGCGTGATGGCTGGCGGCCCCCAATCTTTTAATTCGCGCTTACCGCCTGGGATGATCAACCATGTGCCTGCAGCAATTTCTGGAGTTGTTGGATTGGTCATGTCAGGGAGAAGCCGGTTTCCTGGGTAATCAAGGATCACTTCTGGCTCCACCTTGAAGAAGCTGGCGATAGAATTTAGATTATCTCCTGCAGTCCATTGATAATAGACCCCATCCGTTGGCAAGATAGTTAATTCTTGGCCAGGACTCAAGAATTGCGGGTTATCTCGTAGGACCTCATAATTTCCCCACAAGACAGTCTCTGGGCGTAGACTATACTTCTCGGCAATCATAAACAGGTTGTCTCCCAGCTGTACCTCGTATGTCGTCACATCCACTGAAGGACGCTTTGGTATGGTGGTATCAAGGGAAGTCAGCCGAGAGATACCCTTCATGATAATACTCTCAGGGTTTTGGAAATCTGGCAGGCTAACAACTGTGTTTACGTTTTCTGCTTGAGAGGTAGAAGTACTTTCTAAATACGTTTGAGCACCTAGCGCCGTTGATTTTAATCTGTTTGTCGACTGGGTGGTAATGACAGCAGTGACAAGCAGTGCGGCTGCGAGCAGACCAAAGCCAATCTTAAATAGAGTATTTTTTGTTAATCTCATACAGTTGCCAGGATGAGCAAACCCATCACCACCACACCACCTCCAAGGACCAACCTTACCCATTCTTTATGGTGCAGGTTCCAATGAGCCAGGCGATTCAAGGTGGGTCGAGCTGCTGCCAATACGAGAATTATAACCAATGGCAGGATGAACACCAGGTTATACAAGACCAGATATGAATATCCCAGCAGGCGTGTGGGTTGTAGCGCCAACAGGCTGAGCACACCCAAGTATATTGCGCCACTGCAGGGAACCGTGCATAAACCAATCAAAAAACCACCAACAATTAGCGCAGGTACAGTAGCCTTCTTGGCCGACTGACGAGCAATGATGCCGATACACCCCGGCGCCTGGAGACGCAAACCCCAATCGGGCAAGAAGAAGTCCTTGAGCATCCATAATCCGAGCAGGATGGCGAGCAAGGCACCAAAGCGAGCTGGTGCATGCAGACGGGTAAAGAAATCCAGCGTCTTCAGCAATCCTACACCAAGTGCCAGGTAAGTGAGAAATATAGCTGCAATGTAAATACCTCCCCGGCTCAAAAGCCGGGCTCGAACAGAATTTATGGAGGCATCGCTGGTTTGCAAGGTAGTCAACATCGCAGTCACAAACAGCAGTAGAACGGTAAAGGCGCAGGGGTTGATCCCGTCAATAGCAGCTGCAGCCAGGACTGTAGGCAGGGTTATCTTGGGAAGGTAAGCACTCATCGCCTCAGATGGCGCACTGGGATGCCAGAAACCAGTCAGAGTTACAGCTCCAATGCCGATGACCAGCAGGGCTGATACCACAGTCAAACGTCGGACGATGGTGGTTGACAGATTAGTAGTCGTCATTGCTTATCCTTGCACGATAAGCTTGCCATTCATGGTCGGGTTCAGCTTGCCTCCGCAGCAAATATCACAATAGAAAGTATATTCCCCCGGTTTATCTGGTGTAAAGGTTACATAGTTGGATTTCAGGGGTTGCGCGATGATATTGAGACTAAGCTCATCCACTGCCAATTGGTGCTTACCCCCGCCATCTGTGTGACCAGAATTATCCATGCTGGTCAGTCGGATGGTTACCGGTTCGCCCAACTTTACCTGGATTTCCGTCTTATCGAATCCTGACATATCGGCTTTGACGTCGATTACATTTCCCGCCATCGCCGGGGGTGGGGGTTTGAAGAAAGCTTGTTTCAAAAAGTAACCAGACAAACCAAGCACTGCGATCACGATGGCGATAAATATTACTGAGCGTACACGCTGTTTGTGCTCTCGTATCTGCCTTCGTTCATCTCGTATTGATTTTCCCATGATCTATTGTTACCTTTTTCTCAGTATGGAATTATTTTGGGTTGATGATACGCCAAATTTATTTGAATCAATACCGCCATCTTGCCAGATTTCCCGCGAGCAATTTAACGCATGATGAATATGCTTTATCGCTTAAGGCGCAACTGCCTGCAAAGCTTCTTCGATATATTTCTGGAATTGCTCGAATGTCTGTGCACCTACCAGAGGTTTGCCGTTGATTATGAAAGCAGGTGTACCCTGAAATCCAAGAGATGACGCCATACCTGTTTGCTCCTGGATGATTGAGATGTAGGGATTGGAGTCCAGGCATTCGTTAAATACACTTGAATCCAACCCAAGCTCGCTAGCAAAGAGCTTGAGATTAACCTCACTAAAACCTCCTTTGTTCTTCCCAGTTTGGTTTTGGAAAAGGAGATCATGATATGCCCAAAATTGACTTTGGTCAGCCGCGCATTCACTAGCTTGGGCTGCAAGTACGGATTCAGGTCCTAAAATCGTGAAGTGTAAATAACCAAAACGGACCTTACCTTTTTGAATGTACTCCTCCTCTACCTGACGTCCCACGTCAGTGGCATACTGCCGGCAGTATGGTCACTGGAAGTCACTGAACTCGAGGATGGTTACCGGGGCATCGGGAGACCCTTTGAAATGGCGTGTTTGCCCGATCAGGTCTGTCATAATGTAGGCCCAACGTTCGTCTGCGCCATCGGATGAAAGCGAGAGGCTATTTGAACTGCCTCTATTAGCTTGTGAAAGACTCACCTTGACGACCAATCCCAGCAGACCAACGGCTATCAGGATCAGGAGTGCCCCAGGAAGGATTCGAGTGAGCTTTTTGGGGGTTTGTTTTGTTCTTTTTTGTTTTCGGACTGCCATTGTTGAGCTTTCCTTATAAACTGATTATTTCTATATAAAATCATTCTTTGTTCGGTCGCGCCACAATCATTTTGACCATCTCCATAGGACCAAGGTGTTCGACGCTTACGATGTTCAATCCGGCACGCTTCACATTTTCGACTGTTTGGCGATTGATATTTGCGCCAGTTAAGTGTACAACAAGCGGGTTCAGCAAATCCATCATGCGCCCAATCATCGGGTGATCAATGCGCACATGCTCGAGCAAGAGAATCCGACCACCCGGTTTCACCACGCGGTTCATCTCACGTAAGCCTCGTATCGGGTCTGGAACAGAACAAAAAACAAACGTCGCTACAGCTGAATCGAAGCTATCATCATAAAACTCTAGTCTTTGGACATCTCCCAGGCCTAGTTCGGTATCCTGATTCAATTTAGCAGCACGTACTCGGGCGCGATTCAACATACCGGGGGTCAGGTCAATACCGGTGATCTGCATCCCTGAAGGGTAGTATGGTATGTTTTTACCGGTGCCTACTCCAACCTCCAAAATTTTTGGTCCCTGTACTTGTGTCCATAACATCTTCCGCCAGGTAGAAAATCGCCGTTCAGACATTATCTCCATTCGGTCGTACAAAGGTGAAATTCTTTGGTAGCGAGAGCGGGTCAAATCGGTCAGTAATTCGTTTGCATTTGTGACGGTCATATTTCTATTACCTCAACTTTCGTGCCGCCGGGCCAGGTGACGGTTGCATCCCCAGGGTTGTAAAACACGGCAGGCTGTGTCCAGCGAAAGATCCATTTTGCATCTTCCGGACGGGCGTTGACACATCCGCGTGACATCGGTTCGCCAAAGTTGTTATGCCAAAAAGTGGAATGGATCGCCACACCACTGCCTACGAAGAGAGAAGTGTAGCCAATGCCGGGTAAATCCCAACCACCTCCGGTGGTTCCACCGCTCATGTGCAGCGAGACAAGCTTTCGCCAGATTGGAAAATTACCGATGGGTGTTGCCCATGCATCTACCCGTTCTCCGTTCGAGTTGTACAATGCTCCTGATGATATCCGGGTGAAAAAAACTTCTGTCTTACCCTCAAAACAAGAAAGCGTTTGGTTGGTAATATCTACAACTACGCGCTTGTCTTCAACTTCTGGGGAGAATGGTGCAATCTCATCGACAGCTAAAAGTCGAAATGTTTCAGCTGGTCCCCATAGGATGTCACCATAGCTTCCGTATCGTTCGTTCAGCCTATACCATACCTGGTCCTGATCATCAGTTTTTATCTGATCCACCCACATGAGCTGGCTGTAGTACAGGCGTGGCGCTAATCCCAGATCCTGCCGGTGTTGCAAGCTTGGAGCACGTGGAGGTGGGTTATCCAGTGATAAATCAATGTATGGCAAGCTGACTTCAACCCACATCCCGATTTCCCCATTCGCTTCGGGGAGATTTTTGATTGGGGTATTGGGTTGATTCTGCACGGGTTGGAGATAGGGTGACCAAATATAACCATCAGGCGTTTCCACCCAGCGCTGGTTGGTGCGGTAAGGGTTGCTGCCAACCAGCTCCCGTAGCCAGGGAACGACCGCATCCTCGTATAATTCTCCGACAGTTTGACTGTCAATGTCCGGACGTGCTTTCAAATCCACCTTACCCACATTGACTCGCCCTATATTGTCGTTATCTGGAAAGCTCGGTAATGCTAAAGCCTTGTTCCATTGGAGGAAGGAAACCCCGCTCAAACCCAGGGTAGCCAGCCTTAAAAAGTTGCGACGAGTAAGCGAATCGTTACTGACTTTCATGATACAGATGATCAGCTGGATGCTCGACTGAGCGACTCTTGTTGTGTTCGTGATCCATGAATCCCATCATCAACAGGTGTGAGAGTGGGCAGAGTAGTACCATTCCTATTAGCAAAACTGTGCTAACCGGTATTCTGAATAGAAATATAGCTGCCAACCCGATGACGGAAATCAGGCAACAGGCTAACATGATGAAAACATGTTTTTTACTCATGGTTTAACTCCGTTTGAAAGGTGGATAAAGGATATACAGGTTGCCATCCTCGATTTTAGTTTGGAACTCATCCAAAGGCCGCGGTGGGGGACCCGAGAGCACATTCCCAACGATGTCGAAGTGTCCATTATGGCAAGGGCTGATGTAGTGTTCAACATCCGGATGCCATGAAACCCGGCAAGCCAGGTGGGTGCATATGTTCGATAACACCAATACCTGGCTCTCATCCTTCCGGATGACAAAGGCACCGTAGCTTAAAACAGTTTTTTCCCAACCATTGACCTGGGAGCGAGTGAAATTAAAGAGCTTAGGATTGCCCACCTCATAATTATTTAGTGGGCCTAATGGAATCCAGTCTTCAGTTTCCTTTACATTAAGTGCAGGCGAGACGATGTAGCTAATTGCTGGTAAGCCGAAGCCTGCCCCGATCAATGAACCCACGAAGATGGTTACACTTTTCACAAAACCACTCCGTGATAATTGACTTGATGATAGTTTATTCATACCGTTCTCCAATATGTCTGGGTTCCTCGAAACTTATCAATTTTGTCATCAAGCTAAGGATTCTCAACTGTCCCAATCTATGCTCCATAGAAAATCCTGTGGCGCTAATATGATTTCTCGCAGTACTACAAGCTCATTTGGGTAACTCCCAGGTAAAGATCCTTTCTGGAGCGTCTACGTTCTTGATTGTCAATGTCAGCCTTGTAGCTCCGTCAAGAATCGGTTTTCCATCATTGCTGGCAGGGAACGTAAGCTTTCCAGATACGTGATGACCACCAAGCGGACCGTCCCATGACACACCCTGAGCTGAATTGCCGTTATCCGCTTTCAGTGTGGCCAAGGTTGCCAAATCCATGCTTAAATCCACTGAATGGGTATTCATGCTGACTTCGAAGGTCAGGGAATCACCAGGGGAATCCAGGTTGAGGGGTTGGACACTAAACTCTACTGCACCCTGATCATCTGTCCTGACCATATCATCAGAAACAGGTTGTGATTGGGTGGCTGTGGGTTGAGATTTTGCACTTGCAACTTCGGGATTTGTTGAAATCCTTTCCTGTGCCGGTCCACACGCCACCAGAGTTAATCCGAGAATTATGACCAATAAAATGTGTAGCTTTTTCATGCTGTCTCCATAGTAGAACAGATTGATACATTTTGATTGACTTTACGCCGTTCTTTAAACAGGATCACCAACATTACTGTGATCCCAAGCAGGGTCATCCCCAATCCAACCAGCATAAAGGCAGTCCGGTACTGTGCCAGGAAAGTTGCCGCAGCCGTCAAACCCAGAATGGGGAGCACATCAGTGATGTGATGGGCACAACAGGCAGCCATGGCGATTGTAGAAGTCGCCCCGCTGGTACCGGTCAGCGCCCCTGATGGACCTATATTGGATACAGGAACGAACAACCGTTTCTTTAAAATGACATAGAGTCCCGTTTGTATACCAAAGCCCAGGATGATCGGTATGACAATCCAACGATCCTGCCATAAATACTCAATAGCGTGCTGAGGGCTTTCAGCCAACGACACGAGACCCAGGTAAAGGGCGGATAAGAAAATCGACCCAGCCAATCCAACCCCGATTGGAAGAAGAATACGCCAAGTTTTGGACATTCAGTAAATAACTCCTTGAAAAACAAAGCTTCCTTTCCCATCATACACTTATGCGTCCTGTGAGTCATGCGCAGCATAGCTTGTTTAGGGATAGGCAACCTCGCTTATAGATGAATAATGAAGGATTTTTATGGGCAAAATAGCTTATCCCGCTATGCGGCAGATGGCGCTAGGATTTCGGGCAATAGGTGCATATACTGAGAGTACATTCCGGACGAAGAACATCCGGTGGAGTAAATATGAGTGATAACTTCCTCTTCCTGGTATTGGAAAAGACATGCGACGATGCAGTTGAATGGTTCTCTGAGCAAGTCGCTCAAAAAGGTTTGCGGGTTGTCCGTACTTTTGATCTTAAAGACGCTCGCCATGCCAATGTAGATTGTCCGTGTCCCCATCACAACACTGCCCAATGTGACTGCCAGATGGTTGTTTTATTAGTTTTCCAAACTGGCCATCAACCCATCAGCATTGTTGCCCATGGGTATAACGGGCAGACATGGTTTTCGGTAGTGGATAACCCTCAGCAGCGCGCTGATCCCCGGATAGAAGAGGCGATACGCATGGTGTTGATTCCTCATATTGCTGCTACACAGCTGAACCAGGCTAGTCAATCCCATGCAGGCTGAGATTCAGATTGATATTGTTTCACGCCTAAACACTGCTGTTAGCCACCTGCATACCATTCGTGAATTGGTTGAGGCTAGCAGTCCTTGCGAAGATGTGATTCGCCAGCTTAGAGCGGTAAAGGTCGCCTTGCGAGTTACCGAAACCAGATTGCTTGCAAGGCAGATAAAGCATAGTGAAGAGATCATCATCATTGGGAGTGTGGAAGCACGAATTCCAGAACTGGCGCGCTTGCATAAACTTTATGTACTATTAGAACAGCAGTCTAAATATGGAAGTAAGGAAAACGAATGAAAGATACAACTCAATCCCTTAACCTGCCCATTTCGGGCATGACTTGTGCTTCATGTGTATCCCACGTGGAAGGAGCGCTCAAAGATATTCCTGGTGTCTCGCAGGTGGTAGTTAATTTGGGCACGAATAAAGCCAGCCTGGTCTATGACCCTCTGCGAGCGAGACTTACTGACATAAAGCGAGCAGTAGAAGAGGTTGGATATGACATACCAACGTCTGAGATCACACTGGATGTGCGTGGCATGACCTGCGCTTCGTGCGCGGATCACGTGGAAAGTGCCCTCAAAGAATTAACTGGTGTCCAGGAAGCAGTTGTTAACCTGGGGTTGGCTACTGCCCGGGTAGTATATATCCCAGGTGTAGTGACTACTTCAGCAATGAAACGCGCTGTACGGGATGTCGGCTACGAAGCTGTCGAGCGCAGTGCCGGGACAGACGCCCTCGACCGCGAACGCCAGGTGCGAGAGGATGAAATCAAACACCAAGGTCGAAACCTGTTGATTGCGGGGACGATTGGAATGATCGTCATGATTGGCACCTTTTATGATATGCTCGGACCTTTCAAAGCCATTGTGCCCGTATTTCTCTCGTACAAATGGGTGATCGGATTGCTAACTACACCAATTGTATTTGGTCCCGGACGGCAGTTCTTTACGAATTCGTGGCGCGGCCTAAAGCATGGTGTGACTGATATGAACCTGCTCTATGCTACCGGAATTGGGGCTGCATATGGCATCGCAGTGATCAACACTATATTCCCAAAAGCAGGCTTTGGCGGTGAAGGCGCCACGTTCTTCGAAAGCGCTGCCTTGTTGACCACGTTCATCATCCTGGGGCGCTGGTTGGAAGCACTCACGCGCGGTCGCACCTCCGAGGCAATTCGTAAATTGATGAAACTACAACCGAAAATTGCCCGTGTTGTTCGAAACGACGGCCGCGAAGAAGAAATCCCTGCTGAAGAAGTTGAAATTGGCGATCTGATCCAGGTTCGTCCGGGTGAGGGTATCCCTGTTGACGGAATGGTAACAGATGGTTATTCAGCAGTGGACGAGTCAATGCTCACGGGAGAAAGTCTGCCTGTAGAGAAGAAGACAGGCGATACCGTGATTGGTGGCACGCTGAACAAGACTGGCGCCTTCAAATTCACTGCCACACGGGTAGGTAAGGATACTGCCCTGGCGCAGATCATTAAATTGGTAGAGGATGCCCAGGCCAGCAAAGCACCAATCCAGAAACTTGCAGACTGGGTAGCCGGGCATTTTATCCTTGGCGTTCACATGCTGGCTGTTGCCGTGTTCATCTTTTGGTTTTTCTTCGGCTTCCAGTTGTTTTTCGATCCAGCTTCCACCTTCATCCTATCCCCATACAAACTGGGCGCGATTGGTGTGTTCGGTTTCTCCCTGCTGCTTTCAGTCACAGTTTTGGTCATTTCCTGTCCATGTGCGGTTGGCTTGGCGACACCCAGTGCGATGATGGCTGGGACGGGGAAAGCGGCTGAATATGGTGTGCTATTCAAAGGCGCTGAAGCCATCGAGAATGCGAGCCATTTACAAACCATCGTTTTCGACAAGACAGGAACCCTGACACGTGGAGAGCCTTCCGTCACAGATGTTATATCCAACAATGCGGATGAAATCTCACAATCTATAATCCTGCTTCTGGCTGCCAGCGCAGAGAGGAAATCTGAACATCCGCTTGGCGAAGCGATCGTGCATGGAGCCCGAAAATGGGGGCTAATCCTTGAAGATCCAGAATCTTTCAACTCAATCCCAGGACATGGTGTTGTAGCAAAAGTCGCAGGGAGAGCGGTTTTGTTGGGCAATCGCAAGCTGATGCAAGAGAATACCGTAAATTTCACAGCATTGATGAATCAGGCTGAAACAATGGAAGCCAATGGGAAAACAGTCATGTTTGTCGCTGTGGATGGTAAGCCGGCTGGGCTGATTGCAGTGGCTGACACATTAAAAGAGCACTCCGTTGAAGCTATCCAGAAGCTGCACAAAATGGGTATTGAAACCATTATGATAACAGGCGACAACCGCCGAACGGCACAAGCTATCGCCAGGCAGGTGGGAATTGATCACGTCTTGGCTGAAGTACTCCCGCAGGATAAGGCCGAGGAAGTCAAGAAGCTACAAGCACTGGGCAAAAAAGTAGGCATGGTTGGTGATGGCGTTAATGATGCTCCTGCCCTGGCTCAAGCCGAGGTTGGTCTGGCGATTGGCTCCGGTACAGATGTAGCCAAGGAAACCGGTGATGTGATCCTGATAAAAGATGATATCCGCGATGTCGTAACAGCGCTCGAGGTTGCCAGAGCAACTATGCGTAAAGTCAAACAGAACTTGTTTTGGGCGTTTATCTACAATTCACTCGGGATTCCCTTGGGTGCCGGGTTATTCTACCCACTTGTTTCGGTAATCATCAGCCCTGAGATTGCCGGACTGTTCATGGCAATCAGCTCGATCACAGTTACATTAAATACCCTACTGTTAAAAGGGTTCAAACCTTCGACCCGTCACGGGGAACAAGCTCATTTAATCCCAGCTTCTGTTCAGGCTGGCGATTAATCCAAATAGGAGAATATATTATGGACAATGAACAAATGGAAAAGCAGGTATCGCACCAGAGCGCCTTGATTTATTTGACTGTTTCAGTGGGGGTTGCCCTGGTCTTCCTACTAGCCGCCAGTGTATTTGGAAGCTATCCGCTGGTGGCAAAAATAGGCGGGACAGTCTGGGTTGGCTTGCTCAGCCTGATCGTTTCTATGCCCCTTATTACCTCCAGTGTAAAACGCAAGTTCAAAAATCAAGGGATGAGTTAATGTCGTAATTAATGCCAGTCGCTTGGAAGAACAAGTAATTAAAGGACTCCGCTATCTACTGGTGGAAAACCTTAAGGCGCTCCGTGGTGAGCGTATGGAATCAATTAAACAATTCTGGCGCACGTTATATGCTAGTACAAACCCTTTAGGAGAAAAAATGTCCAATCAATCTCAATCCTCTGATATAGAAACCCAAACGCCTGTAGATAATCAGATTTCTGATCATTCTAATCATAAAAGACGAGCGCTTGCTCTTCAAGCATTGATGCTCCTGCTTGTATTTGTCGGTGGGCTTGGCAGCGGATATCTGATGGGACAGCAATCAGGTCATGATATAGCGGCCTCGAGCACAACTGAAAAACAGGAAAATGGCATGACGCTCATGGAACAGATCAACCCTCCAGCCGGCTATAAGATCCCAGCTGTATTTGGTGATATTGGTCCCCAGTTGGTAGCTGCAGGAGCTATTGATCTAGTCAAGTTCACCGACATTTACCGTCAACAAACTAAACCATTGACCGATGACCAGATGAGTATTCTTACCAAGGAAACCGCAGCAAATGTCGTGATCAATCCAGAAAACGCCTACTTTTTACTCAACTTCTTTTGGGCGCTTGGGTTAACCAACCAAAACGTCATTCTCACCGAAGGTCCAATGATGTCTAAAGGGAAGGAACAGGTAGGCGGATACGCATCCACAGGTGGATGGACAATCGGTGCAAAAAAACCAACCGAGCTCTTTGCCAGCTCAAAAATTGTTACATTGACGGATGAACAGCAGGCAAGGTTATTGGAAGTGGCTTCAGGGGTTTATCGCCCATGCTGCAACAATCCAACCCACTTCCCCGACTGCAACCACGGGATGGCCATGCTGGGTCTGCTGGAGTTGATGGCTTCACAAAATGCTTCTTCAGAAGAAATGTTCGAGACTGCCAAATACGTCAATGCTTTCTGGTACCCACAGCAAATGTTGGAAGTTGCGACAGCCTTCAAAGCTTCTAAAAATGTGGATTTTGCTGAGGCGGATGCCAAGACGGTCGTCAGCGACCAGTATTCGTCAGGTTCTGGTTTTCAAGCTGTCCACCAGTACCTGTCACAAAATGGCTTACTTGAGCAGGCTCCGAGCAGTGGTGGAAGCTGCGGTGTGCAATAATCCCTGATAATCCGGACATAAAGCGATTCACATATAGATCACTTGTGAGCATTCTATGACCAATTTTCTTCGCCGTTATTGGATCATCCCTCTAAGCTTGGTGCTGGGGATATATGTGGGTTTACCCTTCCTCGCGCCTGTCTTCATGCGCGCTGGTCTGATCGGGGTAGCTAAAGTGATATATTTAATCTACTCCTGGATGTGTCACCAGCTGCCTGAACGCTCATATTTTCTATTTGGCTCTAAGTTGACTTATTCACTGGCAGAGGTACAAAATGCCTGGCAGAACACAATCAATCCAGCAATACTCAGGCAGTTCATCGGTAACCCAGAAATGGGCTGGAAAGTCGCCTGGTCAGACCGGATGGTGTCCATCTATGTCAGTCTTTGGGTGTTTGGGCTGTTGTGGTGGCCAATACGAGCTCGGGTAAACCCCCTGCCTTGGTGGGGTTTACTTCTTCTCCTTATGCCAATGGTAGTGGATGGCTCGAGCCACTTCGTAAGTGATCTGGCAGGGATCGGTCAAGGATTTCGAGATAGCAACCTCTGGCTGGTAGCACTTACCCATCAATCATTACCCGCCAATTTTTATGTTGGTGATGCCTGGGGGTCCTTTAACTCGATAATGCGCTTCCTTACCGGTATCCTGTTTGGCATCGGGGTGGTTTGGTTCGGCTACCCATATCTAAATATCGCCTTTTCTCCTCAAAACCAACCTTCTAAGACTATACTCACCACACAACCATTCAAGATGCATGATAATATTCATTTATGACAACAATTGCTGAATGTATCCGAGTATTATTAGCCGATGACCATGCGATTGTGAGAGCTGGCATTCGCCAATTCTTGGAACATGCGGGGGATATCCAAGTCATCGCTGAAGCCGATGATGGTGAGATAGCGAAAGGTCTAATCCAGCAAAAACTGCCGGATGTTGTCGTTTTGGATATACAGATGCCCAAAGCCAGCGGTATTGATGTTACGCGCTGGGTGAGGGCTAATTTCCCAAAGGTGGGAGTTTTGATCCTCACGGCCTTTGACGATGATCCTTATGTGCTGGCAGTTTTGAAAGCAGGTGCCAATGGGTACGTGTTGAAAACTGCCTCCCCGGCTGACCTTATCAAGGCGGTACGGGATGTGTATATTGGTAAATCTGTATTGGACCCTTCCATCACCCAAAAACTACTTGCCCAGCTCAGACACTCCGAGGAATCAATCCAGGTTGAACAGCTCACTGAACGTGAAGTGGAAGTGCTTGCCTTGGCAGCTAAAGGTTTTACGAACAAAGCCATCGGTGTGCAGCTTGGTATCAGTGACCGCACGGTCCAGGGTCATCTGGCACATATTTTCGACAAATTTCATACTGGTAGCCGCACCGAAGCGGTCATGCGTGCTGTATCATTGGGGTTGATATCACAGTCCATTGGAAATATAACCGAAGATTAACCAAATTATGGCCCATTTGAAACGCCCAAAGATAGGGCTAAAGCTGCCTCCATTGGGAATGGTGCTGCAGCTTTTCGCCATCATCCTGCTACCACTGACGATTTTACTGGTAGCGATTACATTTGGCAGCATTACTATCCATCAGAGAGCAATGCGCACATTGGTCGGTGAGAGAGACGAGCGGGCGGTATACTCGGCTGCCAGTGCCCTAAGTGCCCAAGTCGAAAATCGCGTGAATGAACTGACCAGCATCAGACTGCTGCTCTCAACCAATTCATCTCAACCTGTGACAACCACACTTTCAGGGATAGGATCCCTGATGAAGGACTTTGATGCTGGGGTGGCTGAATTTGACTCGCAAGGAAACCTGCACTCCGTTATGGGGAATGAGCAGGTATGGAATGCATGGGTTTCAGACCCTACCAGCTGGCAGCCTGTTTTTAAGCAGTTAATGGTCCAAACCAACAAGATCATGATATTTCGCGATTTAGAAAATGGCGCTCTGCTCGGATTGATCTCAGAAGACATGGACGGGAAGTACCTGATCGTTGGGGCATTTTCTATCACTACGCTGTCTGAGAACACCCTCAGCGGTATCCTGCCTTCCAGCGGGCAGCTGTCCATCCTGCTAGTAGGAGCGGATAACCTGGTTCTATATGAAGTTGGGGATTTAACCGGTCAAACCGCGGATCATCCGGGTGTAGCTGAAGCACTGCAAGGGCAAAGTGGCACGGTTTATGTGAAAGAGAGTGGTGGTGATGAGCACGTGACTGCCTACAGCCCCGTCACTGCTGCTGGTTGGGCTCTCATTACGGAAGAATCGTGGGAATCAGTCGCCACTCCCACACTACGTGCATCCCAAACCGCGCCTTTGGTACTCGTTCCGGCAGTGCTGATTATGTTACTTGCATTGTATCTCGGAGCGAATCAAGTGGTACTGCCCTTGCGCAAATTGGAATCAAAGGCTGCGACCCTTGCCTGGGGTGATTTTATAAGCATTCAGGAGCCAGTGGGAGGTATCGCCGAGATACAGCACCTCCAAAAAGAATTGATCCGGATGGCTAATAAGGTGAAAGATGCCCAATGCAGCCTACATCGCTATATCGGAGCCATAACGGACGCACAGGAAGATGAGCGTAAACGCCTGGCGCGTGAGCTGCACGATGATACCCTCCAGGCGTTGATTGCTCTCAAGCAGAGAGTACAACTGGCTCAGCTCGAGCTTCAGCCCTCCACCAAGGCAGCTAGTTTTGAATCGGCTAAGCTAACTGAAATCGCGTTACTGACCGAGCAAACCATAGAAAATTTGCGCCGGTTGACGCGCGCCTTACGCCCAATTTACCTTGAAGACTTGGGATTGGTTACGGCATTGGAGATGCTGGCACAGGAGACCGGGCAGCCGTTGGGTATCCCAGTTGAATTCCGCCAGCAGGGAATAGAACGGCGCTTGGATCCTGCCACAGAACTGGCACTCTACCGCATGGCTCAGGAAGCTTTGAGCAACATCATCCGTCATGCACAGGCATCCCATGCAGTTTTGAGCATCACCTTTACATCCGAAAGTGTCACCATCCAGGTGAATGATGATGGAGAAGGTTTCGAGGTACCAAAAAACCCGGCTGATTTTGCCCCAAGCGGACATTATGGATTGCTTGGCATGCATGAACGTGCCGAATTGATTGGCGCGATTCTTGAGATTCGTTCTTCCCCTGGACAAGGAACCAGTTTGTTAATCCATCTGAATTCACCGGTTGATTAATATCATCCCGACACCATTAGCAAATGGCTGGACAGTGATCAATTCGTCACTTGGTAGATAGAATCCTCATTGCTTGTTAGTTAATTCAGCAATGTTGGATCAACATTTCGTCTACGCTAACTGAGTGCAATGTACATCCCCGATCAAAAATCAGCTTCTTTCTCATCCAATATGGCTTTAGCCTGCTGGCGTAAGCTTACCCGGCGCTGCTGATGTTCTCCAGCGTCGATTTCATTTCGCTCCAAGGCTTCATCCAATTGGGCAATTTTGATAACGACTTCATTTAGCCTGGATTTGTCACTTTCATTATCGGAGCCTCCATCAATATCATCATCTCTGGTTCTACGCCATTTCCACACACCAACCGCGATCATCGCCAAACCAAAGACACCACCACCAATCCCTATTGCCCAATTGAAGGTCGGAACAGCAGGTTTGGTAATACTTCTATCGGTACCATTGCCTGTCTCGATGTTGGGCTTACCTAAAAAGTCAAAACTGACTGTTTGACTGGCGGACAAACCCTTATACGAGTAAACTTGGTAGATTGAGTTCTCTTGCAGGGTGGTTATTTCTGGACCAACTAAATTTGGGCCATTCAGAATCATGCCCTCTTCCGCAGGCAGTAAAAAATCAATATTTCCAATTACCAAAGGCGCAGTATAACTGTATGACATCTGGGAGTTGTAAGGGAGGAGGTAGCTAACCATGAACTGGCTGGAATTTTCACCAGGCACCAGGGGAGCTTTGTCGGCAAATCCATCAGCAAGCTTCACAAAACGGTCACTACTGTCGGGCTTGAAGAAAACGTAATCCGCACCAGCGGGTAGTGGAAATTCGACTGTCGCAGGTTGGCCATCGTCCAGTGTCAGGGTTCCAGTTACGGTGCGGTCCCCCAGGTTGGAGAGCAGGTAAATCTCACTTACTTCCAACCCATCTTGGGCAAAATTGAAGAGCACATGCATCTCATCCACCCTTACCTGGGAGAGATCGTCGGTGCTCTCGTAGATTGGTAGCTCAATATTTGGACTGGTTTCGCCACCGTATGGAACAGGTTGGGAATAATAAGTCGCACCCTGGTAGTCTGCTATCCCGGCGTAAAACGTACCAGGACTCAGAGGAGCGTCCTCGAAGAGAAAGCTGCCATCTGGTTGAGACTGCGCGTGAAGCATCCCCAGTTGATTGTAATTTTGATCCAAAATGTGCAACATCACCGATAAACTTTCAGGGATATTACCGCCCGGGCTACGGTTGATGATAAACCCAGTGACCTCACCAGTTGGCACAGGCTGAGTAGTTGGGGAGGGCGTGGGGGATTGGGCGTGGACGGGGACTGTAAGCAATACCAGGGCGATGCCGAGAAGCAAAGGAATAAGCAATCTTATCTTCATTATGCTCCTTCCATGGGCGCAGGCGTTTTTATAGTTGATAATGATGCGCCACAGTTATTGCAGAATAGATCGTTTGGTTGCATCTTTTCCCCACATTTCGGGCAAGTTTTGTCTACCTGCGTTCCACAAGCGCGGCAGAAACGGTCGGAAGATTCTAGTGTACCACCGCATTGATTGCACACACGTGATGTGGCCTGCTTCTCACGCCGGAGTTGGATAGCTTGCTCCAGCTGGGCGTCCAATTCTGCGTCTTGCTTCTCCTGCGCTTCTAGTTCAATGGCAGCCTGAGCAAGCATTGTTTCCCGCAAACCGGTATAGTCTTCTTCTGCAATTTTGCCAATCTGGTGGTCGAATTCAAGGTCACGCAATGCCAATAAAAGAGTAGTGTGGCGATCTACAGGCGAATCCAATCCTTCTCTGTCTCCTGTAGTATGATCCTTTAGTTTGTTGTTCAGCAGCGGGTTAATCACAATGGGAACGGCCACCACCAGCATGGCAATCCCGATGAGTATCGCTCCGATGGACATATTATTTCATCTCCCGTAATTCTTTTTCGATGCGTGCGATGGTTTCTGGCGAGACCGGAGTTTGTGGGGGACTAAGAATTGGCGGTTGGCGGACAGACCGCCAATTTTTTAACACCTGCCAGACCATTACCAAACCGAACAGTACTACCAACACTGGTAACATCCATACCAGCGAAGAAAAACCTTTGCGCTGTGGTTCAGCCAGAACCCGTTCGCCATATTGAGCCACAAAGTAATCAATGATTTGCTGCTCGCTCCAGCCAGCAGTCAGCTGGTCCCGGATCTGTGCGCGCCAGTCTTCGCAGGCTTTGGACTCACACACATCCAGGGGTGTGTTGGGGCAAACCGGGCAGTAGAGTTTCTTGGCAATGGCGTTGACTTCATCATCGGTCGGGATTTTTCCCTGTGCGGATACCACAATAGTCGCAACAAAAAAAATGGCGACCAGGCTCAACAATATCAGTAATAACTTTCGTTTCATAACGTGCTCTACCTTTTGGAGAAGATGTTCTTTAGTTTTAGTGAGCAGACATCTTCAGTAATTGGATGACAGTAAATTAACTTTAAGATACTTGCATAAAGTATTCCCATGGGTCAATCTCCTGGTATAGGTTGTAGCTCAACTGTTTTAAGGGCATAGGAGACCTCCTGTTTACCAGACGGCCAGGCAGCGATCAGCGTACCCAGAATCATAAAGAGTGCACCTATCCATACCCAGTTTATCAACGGATTGACGTAAATCTTGAAGGTGGCACTGTTGCTCCCACCCTCTCCCCATCCTACCAGGAGCACATATACATCTTCACCCGGTGTCGAATATACTGCTGGAACGGTGGATGGCTGTTCCTGCACAATGAAGTAATCACGACGGGGTTGGAGCACGCGGATCAGTTGCTCCCCCTGGAATAAGCTGCCAGTTGCTTCGACGATATCCCGCCCGTCAGAGCCAGGATATTCGCGGAGACCTTCAAAACGCAAAGTATATCCACCCACTGCAAGGCTTTCGCCCACATCTACAGTACCTTGAGTCTCCTGTTTGAAGTAAGCCTCCCCAATAAAACCCAAAGCGACCATGATGACTCCGAGATGAATGATGTAACCACCATAACGGCGGTGATTTCGCCGGATGAGATTCACAAAGGCTAATAGGGGGTTTTCCTTCTGGGTGATCATACGAGCACGAATACCTCTCGAGAATTCGTAAAGGAGTGCCAGTGTGACGAATGACGCCAGCCATAAGGCGAATACGGAGTTGGGGTGCATCCGATGCAGGTAGCCCCAAATGGCAGTGGTCACCGCTGAACCGATTAGGGGGATCATGAGGGTTCGTAGCAGGCTGCCTATACCCTGCTTTCGCCAGGCAAAGAATGGCGCTATGCTCATCAGCAAGACTAGCACGGCAAAGAGTGGCCCGGTAACCATTTTGAAATACGGTGGACCAACAGTAATCTTTGTTCCGTTGATGAGCTCAGAAATCATCGGAAATACCGTCCCCCAAAAGACTGCAAATGTGATTGCCAGGAAAAGCATATTTTGAAGCAGGAAAGCTGCCTCGCGGGAGGCAAAACTTTCCACATCGTGCTTGGATTTCAATAAGTGCCAACGGCTAAACAGAAGTGACATCGAACCCAGGAAAGTTAAGCCGATGAATAAGAAGAACACCGGTCCCATAGCAGACTTGGCAAAAGCGTGCACCGAGCCAATGATCCCGGTGCGGGTGATGAACGTCCCGAACAGCGAGAGCGAATAGGTCAATATGATCAACACCATGTTCCACTTTTTGAGCATACCGCGCTTCTCTGCCATCATCACCGAGTGCAGGAATGCCGTGCCAGTCAGCCAGGGCATGAGCATAGCGTTCTCCACTGGGTCCCAACCCCAGAAGCCCCCCCAACCTAACACATCGTAAGCCCAACGACCACCCAGCACCAATCCAATGGTTAGAAAAATCCAGGCTATCAGGGTCCAGCGACGGGTGGTACGGATCCACTCGTCATCATTTACCTTACGGGTGAAAAGTGCGGCAATAGCGAAAGCAAAGGGGATGACAAAACCTGTAAAACCGAGGTATGTCGTCGGTGGATGACCAATCATTCCAAAGTGCCGCAACAGCGGGTTGAGACCTCCACCATCCTCGGGTACATAGGGCATGGCATTGGCTGGAGGGAAGATGGCTGTGGTGAGTTCCTGTGCTCCGGGGACGAGCCACAACCGTGCAAACGGATTTGTAATGAATACCACTAACCCGATGAAGAATGCGGTGGTAAGCATAGAGACAGCAATAACGTAAGGCATAAGCTCACGGTTGCGCTGCCACTTGCGCAGCAACACCACCATAACAAATCCAGACATCATCCATGCCCAAAATAATACCGAGCCTTGTTGCCCGCCCCACAGTGCAGTCACCCGCAGGAATGGTGACATGGCCTGGCTGGATACATCGGCTACATATGCGATGGAAAAGTCTAATGTATACAGCAAATACACCAATATAACTACCGAGATGGTCAGTAAAGGGAAAACCAGGATGGCGGCATTTCGTGCACTTTCCACCCAAGCAGGATGCTTTCGCTGGCCTCCATAAAATGAGGCAAATGTGGCATATACTGCCAACAAGAAAGCTATCACGACTGCGAATAAACCGATATCAGCTGACATGGATACTCCTGAAGGATAAAAGCTTGAACCTACTCATGGATATACCTCTTTTAATAACTCCTCTATCTTCTCATCCAACTCTGGTGGTTGGAGTGGACCGATTTTGACACCGCGTAACTCCCCATTTTTAGCCACGAAAAACGTTTCAGGCACCCCTTTGATCCGATATGCATCCGCGATATGAGTGCCGGTATCTGGACCGTTGAGGTAGGTGATATCGAATTCTTTGATATAGGCAAGGGCTTCTTTATTGGTATCCACCCAATCCACACCGATAAAAACAACCCCCTGGTTTTGATATTTACGCCAGGTTTGTTCCAGGTAAGCTGCTTCTTCACGGCAAGGAGGGCACCATGACGCCCAAAAATTAACGATTACCACCTGACCGCGTAATTCGCTCAGTTTGGCGGTCCGACCGTCAAAGCCGGTGATGGTGAAATCTGGAGCCATACCCGTTTCACGGGGTCCATGATTGGCTTTAACCAAGCCAAAGGCAAGCAAGCTTAGCAACCCGATCACAAGCGCAAAGGCAATGATTTGCCCACCTTGACTTAGCCTGGTTACCCTGGAAGCTCCAGCTGGCTGAACTTCTGGTTCAAGGTGTTCAATCATGAAATTATTCCGCAGGAAGATGCGGCATAAATTCACCCTTTTCTCCCCTTGAGGGTTTAAATGAGTGGGACGTTGAGTGGTCGTGCTTGTCCTGCATCATAAACTTCATCATCAAAATGTGGGAGAGAGGGCACAGGAGAATTAGCCCAATCCAGATCACTGAACTGACTGGCACTTTGAACAGAAAAATGGCTGCCATTGCCAGGATAGGGATCAGGCAGCATGCCAGCATGATTAGCGTATGTTTCTTTGTCATGGATAAACCTCCAATATTTTTTGTATTGCCTCATCTGCGACCTTGGGATCAGCTGCCAACCATAAGACCAGATTGCCAGATTGAAAGTAGATGTGCTTTTGACCCATGCCATCTAAACGGTAAATCGTTCGATATCCAATATTCTTTTGTTCGGTCGGAATGAAAGGTGAATTGCCCAATGCGATTTTCTCCTCCATTGCGCTAACGATTTGTTTTGCCACTATACGAGTCGCAAACCCAGCAACCCATAATGAAATCTGGTTTGTATCTCCATACATGCCCATCGCGCCAGAGTCGATTGGGAATTCTTTTCCATGCAGGCGGGTGATTTCAGCGACTGCTTCGGGACCATATGTCGCCGTATTTAATGAGAAACCCGCGATTGACTTGGGTAGTTTGGTCGCCTCAGGATTAGCAATGGAGCGATCGAGGTAGCCCAAAACAAGACTACCAGTCATTAATATCACGCCCATCAGGATCACCAAACCTGCGATGGGGCGCCGAATTATCCTTTTTTCTGCCGACATTGCTGCGATGTTACCCTACACATCTTGTAGCAGGTAAGCGCCATCTGACTTAACAGCTTATAGGCTTTTATGCGTATCGGCTAGTGATGTACGTCAAATAGCCTATACACCAAGGAGCCAAATTACGCTGGTGTGGATACCTGGATTCGGTCAAAATGCATGAATAGAATGTCCTTTTCCAAGGAGCAGAAACATGCCTAGAAAGCCATTCCTGAATCACTATAAGTTTTTTCTTGTTATATTAATTAGCGCTGCGTTTCTATCTGCATGCCAAGCCACAATTATTCCGCGACCTACAGTGGAAGTAGTTGGAGAGCTATTGGCGGTTGATGGTGGTTCATACACTAACGTTTCCCCTGCTGAGTTGGACACTATGTTGATGAGCAAGGATTTTACATTTATCAACGTGCATACACCTTTTGAAGGGAAAATTGCCCAAACCGATCTTTTTATTGCATACGATCTAATCAACCAGGATCAGGATAAGCTTCCAACCGATAAAAACACAAAAATCGTGCTTTACTGCCGCAGCGGGCATATGAGTGACAACGCAGCCAAGACCCTGATTAAATTGGGATATACCAATATCTGGAACCTGTCTGGCGGAATGGTGGCATGGGAAAACGCCAGCTTGTCGATCGAACATTGACCCAAGAACATAACCCAACGGGTACTCCCATCTCTACAATCTCATACTCTCCCACTCCCAGCGTAAAGTGGAGATTTAACACTTTTATCCATGCCCTGGCATTTGTCCTGGGTTTTTCATTGATTTTCATCCTGGGGTGGGGAGGCACCGTAACTATATTTGGCCAGTTTTTTACAGAGTATAAGAAAATCATCAGCCAGATTGGTGGGTTAGTCGTTATCGGATTCGGATTGATGACGCTTGGAATCGTAAAAATCCCCTGGCTCAATATGGACAGCCGCCCGGAATGGAATCCCACCCGCCCTTATAGTTTGGTTTCTTCCAGCTTAATGGGAATCTTTTTTGCTGCCGGCTGGACCCCCTGCATCGGTACGACCCTGGGAGCGATCCTAACCCTGAGCTTTAGCCAGCAAGGCTCAGGGCAAGCCATGTTGCTTTCATCCGGCTATGCCCTGGGTTTGGGTATTCCGTTCCTAATAATTGGTTTTGGGATGGATCACGCCTTGAAATTCGTCCACCGTCTCCGCCGCTATCAACGCGTGATCCAGATTACCAGTGGACTGCTTTTGTTCACCATTGGGCTGATGCTATTTACCGGACGATTAAGTATGATCGCTATCTGGGCTCAACGGAATGGCTATTTTTTCGATTTACCTCTAGGTGGCGCTGCTGTTCCCAGTTATCTTATCGCGATCCTGGCTGGATTGATCTCGTTCCTGTCACCTTGCGTCCTACCATTGGTCCCAGCATACATCGGCTACCTTAGCGGGCAGTCGGTGAGGGGGGTGTTGCAACACGATGAGCAATGAAAGATATAAGCTAAAGTGCTTGTATACCAGTACGGCAGATGGCGCTATCGATATGGAATGGGATACCATATACTATAATCGGCCACAGAATATGACGACCCGATCAACGAATCCCTTGCCCTATAAAAGCCCATCAACTCAGCCGGATCATGAAGCCATGCTGATTGCTTCATTGCATAAAGCCTTGATTGAAAATGGCGTTTCAATGGATCAGGCTGAAATAACGAATTTTTATGTAGCCTTGAAATCAAAACCCCTCGCAATTTTAGCTGGCCCTGCCCGAAGCGGGAAAACTGCTCTCGTCCGGGGCTTGGCGCAATCGCTCTGCGAACGAGTTGACCAACGCATCCAGATGCTCACTGGACATCCCTGGTGGGCTGAAGGAAGTGACGATGTTGCCAGGAATACAGAATTGCATTTGCGCTATTCTACTGAAAAGATTCTGTCGATCATCGAAGAGGCCAGGCAGCCATATAATGCTCACCAGGTCTTCGTTGCCTGCCTCACCCAGATCAGTCCAGCTGAGTTATTGAGCTTCTTTACTGAGGTTGCTTTTCAGCTTCAAAATGGTCAGATTATGAGACTTGGAGATACCCACCTCACTGAGCCGATGCCCTTTCCGTCCAATCTGCGAATAATCGGAACGATGGATACAAATTCGTTTGATTGGTGGGATAACGAGCTTCTACTCAGCACAACTGTCATTCAATGGTCTCCACCGAGCGATTTTCCTGATCCTATATTCAACCAAAGCGTAATGCTAGATGAATATGAATTTCTACAATCTTGCGTTCGGGGTAAAGATGCCGCCTACCGTAAGGTTTATCCCGTTTTGAAACACCAGCGCCAGCCATTATATTCTCTGTTACAGGTTGAAGCTACCCTGAGAAAATATATTTCTTCTCTGGATCTTGCCGTAGATGAAGTCATGATTTACCTGGCTAATTCCTGGTCGAGATTGGGCGATGGTCTCTTTCACCCTTCACCAGACCGTAACCTGGCAATTGCCCTCGACATGGCGATAAAACAAATCTTGTTGCCACGTGCGGTTGATGCGATTCGAAGTAGGGAGACGCTGCGCAATCGTTTACTAGATATCTTTGCTGATGAGTACCCGCGCTCGACAGGTTTCGCGACCATGCAAGCAATCCAAGGCTGATCTAGCCCTTGGTGAAAATAATTCTATGAAAATCTCTCTATGATGAGAAAAGAGGTGAGGATTATGGTAAAAGATCCTATATGCGGAATGGAAATTGATCCCAAGTCTGCTGCCGGTAAATCCGTATACCAGGGGCAAACATACTACTTTTGTTCAAATGGTTGTAAAAAGGCGTTCGATAAAGAACCACAGAAGTATGTTAATGCTCAAGTGCATAGCTCTGAACATGGGCATCATCATTAGATGCCCATCCAACCAGGGGTAGCTGATTTTATCTCAGCTACCCCTGGACAAATTTTAGAAAGTTATACGTATGATAACAATTGGCATTGATCCGATTATCTTCAGCATTGGGCACTTCCATTTACGTTGGTATAGCTTGATCGTGATAACAGCCATTATTATTGGTGTCTGGTTGGTGTCGCGTGAGGCAGCTCGCAAAGGATTCAAGAAAGATGATATTTTAGACGCTGCGATGTGGGTTATCCTGGGTGGAATGATTGGCGCCCGCCTGTTCCATGTGCTAGATCACTGGTCGGACGAGTACGCGGCTAACCCTATACGCGCCTTGTACATCTGGGAAGGCGGACTGGCCATCTGGGGAGCGATAGCTGGCGGTTTGGTAGTCATCGTGCTCATCGCCTGGCGGCGAGGCTGGCTTCTACCCCGATTACTCGACGCAGCTGCTCCGGGAGTTGTATTAGGGCAAGCGATTGGACGGTTCGCATGCATTATCACCGGTGACGCAATGGGTAAGCCGACAACAGGTCCGTTCGGTTTCGCTTTCACGAATCCGGAAGCGATGGTGCCCAAGCTGGGTGTCTATTACACCCCCATGCCGGTTTATGAGATTATCGCCAATTTTGGTATCTTCATCTTGCTCTGGCAGCTACGTAAACGTAACTGGCCGGATGGTCTATTGTTCCTTGTATACCTTATTATTTACAGTGTTGAACGATTTTTCCTGGCCTTCACCAGCTCTTACCAGATACTCGCCTTTGGCATGACACAATCGCAAATCGTCGCTCTGATCTCATTGATCATTGCGCTCCCTCTTCTTATTCGCCTTCAATTAAGGCGTAATCATGTTGTTGTTAGAGGATGAGGTATAACAATGGGAGAGAACCATGATTCCGCTGCACGGATGGAACGCAGAAAAGCGAATATAGCGAAGCGTGAGCGAAAGGACCGGATCTGGACAATTGTCATGGTTGTTATCACAGTGGGATTTTTCATCACAGTCATAGCGATCCAGGTCAGCCACCACCTGTAATCGATCCATTATTTTCTTCTCCACCGAACAATTAGCCTTTGCTTGTAGAAAAGCATAGGCTATTTGGCTTATATAGCTATAAGTATAAATTCTCTGAATTAATCTCCTGAACCGTCGTATACTTCCCAGGTCGGAAATAGGATATTATTTATATGGTGCCGAATGAAAGGTGGAAATCTATGAATGCCAAAGATCCAGTATGTGGAATGGAAATTGATCCTAAAAACGCTTACGCCATGCGAGAACACATGGGCCATAAGTTTTATTTCGACTCTGAAAGTTGTGTTGAACAGTTCGATGCCGACCCGCATAAATATGCGATGGCTGGTTCAGTAACCACTGGCTTCAACCCATCCATGCAGATCGAACAGATTGAGCTGCCCATTCTTGGGTTAAAGAAAGGAAGTGGGAGGCATACACTGAAAAATGCACTCGAAGCTATCGAGGGAGTAAAATCCGTTTCTGTCAATCCGTCTTCTGGTGTATCCGTTATCGAATACGATCCTCAGGTTGTCACGCTCCCGACATTGTCTTCTGCTGTGAAATCAGCTGGTTTTCGTGTGGGCGGAGCACAAACACGTATTGGCATTCAGGATCTGCGTTGCGCTTCATGCGTGCAATTCATTGAAAACGAGCTGCGAGGCACACCTGGAGTGCTCAACGCCAGCGTAAATGTTGGTACCCAGGAAGCCACGGTAAATTACCTGCCAGAAAAGAACATCCTGAACCAGCTCAACTCTGCCATCGAAGAATGGGGATATAAAACCCGTCCGGCTGCCAGTGAGGAGCCGATGGATAAACAGCAAATTGAGCATGAAAAAGAATACCGTCACTTGATGAGCCGCTTCTGGTTTGCCGCTATTATCTCGATCCCCGTGTTGATCATCGCTTACGCGAAATACCTGCCGATCGTGCGAGACTGGAGCATGGAGACCCTGCGCCTTTCTTGGGGTGCTTCAGCGCTGCTCACCTTTCCCGTGTTGTTCTGGTCCGGCAGCGATTTTTTCACAGGTGCGTGGGCTGCCCTGAAACACCGGGCAGCTAATATGAATACATTGATAGCTTTGGGCACTGCTGCTGCATGGTTGTATTCGGCATTTACAGTTCTTTTCCCCGGCATCTTCCCAGAGGGCACTTCTGAGCCATTCTTTGATGTTGTTACCGTAGTGATCGCCCTGGTAGTGCTGGGGCAGGCGTTGGAACTGCGTGCCAAGGGTCGTACCAGTGAAGCAATCAAAAAACTGATGGGTTTGCAGGCAAAAACAGCCCGGGTTATCCGCGATGGGCAGGAAATTGACCTGCCTGTCGAAGAAGTCCTGGTGGGTGATATCGTCCAGGTACGCCCCGGCGAGAAGGTCCCAGTGGATGGTATTCTTGTGGAAGGCAGCTCAGCAGTGGATGAATCCATGCTCACCGGTGAATCGCTACCTGCGGCTAAGAAAACCGGTGATGAGGTGATTGGTGCCACGATCAATAAAACCGGTGCCTTCAAATTCCGTGCAACCAAGGTTGGAAAGGACACCGCCTTGGCGCAGATCGTCAAGATGGTTCAGGACGCCCAGAATAGTAAAGCTCCAATCGCGCGTATGGCGGACACCGTATCAGGTTATTTCGTCCCGGTGGTGATGATCCTGGCTGTGCTCACATTCATCATCTGGTTCGACTTTGGACCACAGCCTCAATTAGTCTATGCCCTGGTCACTGGGGTAACCGTGTTGATTATCGCCTGCCCATGCGCGCTGGGTTTGGCTACTCCAATGAGTTTAATGGTCGGCATTGGCAAGGGCGCTGAAAACGGAATTTTGATTCGTTCTGGTGAAG
>Ga0154777_1017_pt2 | contig 32387 bp, 46 predicted proteins | sample Rifle2008BG16ft_FD_105785 | JGI IMG/M metagenome (GOLD analysis project Ga0154777, IMG submission 105785) | Chloroflexi bacterium RBG_16_47_49 | reverse complement strand
AGGAACTACTACTTCAACTTCTACTTCTACATCGACCAGCACAACTACTACAACTACCAGTACATCAACCAGTACAACAACTACAACGACTAGTACATCAACTACAACAACGACTACTTCAACCAGTACATCATCCAGTACTTCAACTACAACTACAACTACGTCGACTAGTACTTCTACCAGTACAACTACAACAACTACATCTACCAGTACTAGTACGTCGACAACGACTACTACAACATCTACCAGTACTAGTACGTCTACTACAACGACAACAACATCAACTAGTACTTCAACTAGTACAACGACAACAACTACTACTAGTACGTCTACATCAACTTCGACGACTACAACTACTACCAGTACATCAACCAGTACATCAACTACAACGACTACTACTTCAACTAGTACCAGTACGTCAACAACTACGACTACAACCAGTACATCGACCAGTACATCAACAACTACGACTACAACCAGTACTTCAACTTCTAGTACAACTACAACTACCAGTACGTCAACTAGTTCCTCTACATCAACAACAACTTCCGTTTCGTTGACAACCAGCACGTCGACAACAACAACAACTACTTCAACATCAACTAGTACAACAACAACGACGACTTCAACGTCTACCAGTACTTCTACCAGTACAACTACAACAACTACCAGTACTTCAACTAGTACGACAACATCGACTAGTACAACTACGACTACTACGTCTACTAGTACTAGTACATCAACGACAACGACGACAACGTCTACTAGTACTAGTACATCTACAACTACGACTACTACGTCTACGTCCAGTTCAACAACTACTTCAACGAGCACTACAACAACAGTGGCTCCCTGTTTAAATACTTACGCTGCGGATTTTGAGTCTGGTAATTCACAGCAGTTCGGAATTGCCGATGCAAGTCAGACCGGTTTGACATTTACAACAACTTTCACGTTTGAAACGTGGGTAAAATATGAGTCGTTGCTGGCAGATGGTGAGCGGCGTGTATTTATTGCTCAGAAGCAAGCAACAGTTGATGTTGCATATGGTTTTACAATTGCAAATATTGGCGGACAATATCGGTTAACAGCTGAAGTATGTGGTATTGCTGATGAGTCATCACGGGATCAGTACTATGTTGTAGTTACTCCGAGTGTTGATCAGTGGTATCACTATGCAGTTACCTGTGATGTCGGAAATCCCAGTGCTACTACATTTGAATTTTTTGTAGACGGAGTTTCGCAAGGTAACGGAACCGGAGATTTTACTAACAATATCGCTGCAATTGTTAACAGTTCAAGTGCTATTTTGGTCGGAGCGCAGAAAGATGCATTGGGATTTGTTGTAAATTTCTGGGATGGGCGACTTGATGATGTCCGGATGTGGAATGATGTCCGGACAAGTACTGAAATTGCAACTAACCGAGCGCGGGAACTGGCAGGAAATGAGGCAGGGCTAGTTGCTTACTGGAAGTTTGATAATGATGCTTTAGATTCAACTTCCAATAATAATGATTTAAATTCATCGGTCTCTCCTCCGACATTTAGTACTGATGTAGCATTTTGTGACGGCACTACTACATCTACTTCTACTAGTTCGTCAACATCAACAACAACTAGTACTAGTACCTCAACAACGACTACTACAACAAGTACTTCTACAACAACTACAACAACTAGTACTACGACAACGACTACTTCAACTAGTAGTTCTACTACAACCAGTACGTCTACTACTCAGTCTTTAACTACTTCAACGTCAACGTCAAGTTCAACGTCAACCAGTACGACGACAACAACTACTATTCCTTTGCCGTTTTATGTGGAGAATATAAAGCAGTAATATAAAAATATGGCATATACATCTCAGTATCCTCCGGCACAGTCAACTACATATGTTAAAGCGACTACTATTAATGCGCCGGATTATTGTGATGCCCATGATACAACAGATCCGGCTCATTCTTTAACCGGTTCGTGGCTTTATAACCAGTGGATAGCGGGAAACTTCGTTGTTACAAATCAACGGTTTCATATTGATTTAGGCAGCGGTATTGTTATTACAAGGATTTACTATGAAAACGCTCATACCAATACGGGAGGCGGATATTATACCGCTGGTGTTGAGAATTTTACTTTTTGGGGATCAAATACCGAGTCCTCATTTTTAGAATTAACCTATAGCACCGATACTGGGTGGACACAAATTACTACTGCCCAGTCAACTTTTGACATTCACGTATCAGCAGATCAGGCCGATCCTAAATATATAACGGTAACTAATTCTACCGCGTACCGTTACTATGCCTTTAAGTTTGCGGACAATTATGGTGACACAACATATATGGGAGTACGGCGGATTGAATTACAGACAGAGGATACTACAACAACGTCAACATCTACTTCAACTACAACCACAACTACATCAACTAGTACATCAACCAGCACTTCAACTACAACCACAACTACATCGACAAGTACCAGTACGTCAACGACGACTACAACGACATCTACTTCGACTTCTACCAGTACAACTACAACTACAACATCAACCAGTACTTCTACCAGTACGACTACGACAACTACATCAACTAGTACATCAACTACGACAACTACAACATCGACCAGTTCCTCTACATCAACGACGACTTCTGTTTCGGTGACAACCAGCACGTCAACGACAACAACAACGACTAGTACATCGACATCAACTACGATGACAACTACTTCAACCAGTACGTCTACCAGTACGTCGACAACGACCACAACTACATCTACGTCGACTAGTACAACGACTACTACAACCAGTACGTCTACTTCAACGTCAACTACAATGACGACTACATCGACTTCTACGTCAACTAGTACAACAACAACCAGTACGTCTACATCGACCAGTACTACTACTACAACTACCAGTACGTCTACTTCTACCAGTACTACTACGACAACGACAACAACATCGACATCGACCAGTACTACAACAACAACGACTTCGACCAGTACGACAACGTCAACTTCCAGTTCAACGTCAACTACAATGACGACTACCAGTACGTCGACTACGTTGCCGCCGGTTACGACTTCAACCAGCAGTTCTTCTTCAACCAGTACGACGACGACGACAATTTATCCGTTTGAACTGATTGTAGAGTCGGTAGAACGGCAGACGATTAAAATTGACCTTTATTAGTATTTACATTATGATTTAACTAATTATGAGGCGTTTACGCATTCCTCCTCCGGATCTTCATAAAGAGGAAAAAACTTATCTTGATGCTGATTATTCTTCAGGAACTGCCCTTACTGTCATTAATGCCATCGGTTTTGCCGGTGGGGAAGTGACGTTTTTTACTGTAGTCGGGGAACCGGCGGAAGACAAAACCGAACTTCAGACTGTAGCCAGTTTAACCGGCAGTACGGTTATTAACATTTCTTCGGCCCTGCGGTTTGCTCATAACAAGTCGACCCCGGTTTACCGTTCTCCTTGGGATCAGATAGAGATTTATAAAATGCCGTCCGGCGGTGGCTGGTCACTTATTTCCACTTCCAATATCCAGTGGGATAAGCGGGAAACACTGTATATTGACGATGACGGCGGCAATACGGATTCCTACCGCTTCCGGTTCAAAAATAGTGCTTCAACCATTTATAGTGAATATTCCCCGACAGTGACCGGAGCCGGATTTGCCAGAAACCAGGTTGGTTACATGGTGGAGCGTATCCGCAAAAATGTAAACGACCCGGAACGCAAAATTATTTCCGATGAGGAAATTATCCAGTTTCTGGATACTGCCCAAGATCTGATTAAGGGCGTCCGGCAGGACTGGTGGTTTCTGCTGGTAGACACTTTTAAGCAGTTAGACGGAATTGCCGTAACTGCCGGTGAGGGTGTTTATTCACTGGCTTCATATACGGATTTCAACTTCCTGGAGAGTGTCCGCTATAACTTTAATGACGGAACCGATGATATTCTGCGTCATCTGCGGGCGGAGGATGCACTAATTTTTGACGATCGGGTACGGGATCAGGATCGGGATGAAGATGATCAGATTGAAGTCTATAAGCTGTTACCGCCGGACAGCAGTTCCGATAATGGTTATATTCAGGTTGACCCGGTGCCGGAAAATGCCAATGGAACGCTTTATCCTAATTACTATAAGATAATGACGACGCTGGATGACGTAGCTGATGAAACACCAATTCCCATTCCGTCCATTCTGGAATTATATGCTATGAGCCAGTGTGAACGGATTAAGGGCAATGAAACCAAAGCAACGCTGTACGAGAACCTTTTCTTCGGCAAATCCGGGCAAGGCAATTTAAGTTCCCGTATCGTAATCCGGCCGACCGGCATTCAGCTTCTGGAACGGATGCAGAATTCCTACCTGCATCCGCAGGGTCAACCGCGGTCCTGGAAAGTCTGGCGGGGCCGGAAAGCCATCAAGGAGTTGATGCAGGATACTTCTCATGGTTTAGGTAACGACAGTTTACGGGAAAAGTATTTTGATTTTCCCAGGAGATAATAAATTATGCCTGACGAGGGAGAACGAACTCATCAGTTATCTGATTTCAGTGGTGCCGTGCAATCGACCACTACCCGTTTTCTTCAGAAAACCAATGAACTGAAGGATGCCCAGAATGCCCGGTTTAAGAATATCGGCGGTGTCGGTATCCGTGGCGGTTATTCCCAGTCCGGCAATGATTTGACTTCAACGACGACTACCTCCACCAGTACATCCACTACTACGACAACCACTTCCACCAGTACGTCCACCAGTAGCAGTACATCAACGACTACAACAGCATAATATGGCAAAGGTATCCGGACTCTGCGGTTACAATAAGGCGGATAACAGCGTTAACCAGCTGTTGGCGGTTTATGGTAATGATATTGTTAACGTAGTTACCGGTCTGGGATTTTCCCAGAACCTGACTGCCGATACGGATGCGGAAATGGAAGTATTCCTGAATTCTGTATTTTTTACCAACGGAACGGATGGGGTTCGGACGTATAACGGTTCAGTCTGGTCCAAACAGCATGTTTATACCTGTCCGGTGGGGATTTTGTTCCGGGATTACTTGGCAAAGATGTATCTTCTGGCGCCGACCATAAACGGCGTTAAACGTTATTCCAAATTTTTGGAATCGGATCTGCCTAAAAACAATACGATTGAATGGGGTATTGTTTACGGAACCAACCTGTCTCAAGTCAAAGGTTCAAAGGAAGTAACTTCAACAACAGCCGGATTTAAAACCCATGGAATAAATGTGGGCGACCCGTTCATTATTGAGGACGGAACCAATGCCGGTGAATATATTGTGGAAGGCGGCATCAGTGATTACCGCCTCAGTCTGACTGCACCGCTTAATTATACTGCTACTAATAGTAAGTTCCTGGCCGGAGATAATCTGTATGATGTAAATACCGATGACGGAGATATTCTGAAATGGGCGGAAGTCATTAACAGCCGGTTAGTTTTATTTAAACAGAATAGCCTGAGTAGTTTCAACCGGACTTCCCTGTCGGAGATCCGGGGAGTCGGTACTTCCTCCGGCCGGTCAGTTGTACCGTTTAAGGATAAAGGTTTAATTGTATATTTCCACGGATCGAATAAGGAACGGACCGGTTTTTACGTAACGGATTCGGTTTCGGCCAAACGGGTGTCCAACCCGATACAGGATTATATAGACGGAATTACCTCTGCCAATTACGACAATATAGTGGCATGGCGGGAGGGTAATATTTACCGGGCTTATGTCGGTGACGTAACTAATTCAGACTGTAATATTTCCGTATCAAACTGTGTAATTGAACTTGATCTGGACAGTAATATCTGGAGTCCGGGAAAGATCGGAAATGTTATAAAATGTTCCACTTTGTTCCGGGAGTCCAATGTGGAAAATACCTATATTGCAGATGACAGCGCCCAGGTTTTTAAAACGCCGGACGGCAATAATGATGACGGTGCCACTGTTCCCTGGTTCATGGAAACGCAGGTGATTTATCCGAGCGGGTCGGAAATTCTGAATACTTTTCGGAAGGTGCAGGTAATTGCCAGGGAAGCCAAAGGTGTCCGGGTGCGGTATAAGTTATGGAATGCGCCGTTTTCTTCAGATGAAGAGTGGCAGGGAGTAGGGGAAATTAGTAATGACAAGACTGAACTGATTATCCCTTACCGCCATAATAAGGCCTGCGGTATCCAGTACCGGCTGGAGAAAAACGATCTGGTTGAATCTAAACAGCTGGTTGAAAAAATCACCACTTTTTATAAGGCCGAGGAAACCAGGAACCCATAATGGATTACACGGAGATCGGATTCAATGATTTTTTACTGCGTCCTCTGGAAGCCGATTATACGGAGCAGGTCGGAATTGAATCCAGCGTGTCTTATGAGCAGATCAGCGGTTCCCAGGTAAAAGGGGATGTTATTTCTTCCTTAAACCGGCAGATGCAGATTGATCTGGAAAATAACAGTTTTACCTTATCCGACGGTAATATTAACAGGGTAGAATTCGGTAAGTTATCTAACGGAAATGTCGGTCTGGTTATCCGGGATGACCAGGGCAATTCCATTATGGAAATTTCCGGCAATACGAATATTATCAGATCCGCTAGCGGAGCATTGGAGTTAGATTTTAATGAGGAACGGTTATTGATTCGGGATCAGGGCGGAACTCCGCGGGTACTGATCGGTAAACAGGTAGGAGGATTCTGATGGCGGACTACGGCATTAAAGCCAGTAAGGAATTTATTAATGTATTAACCGCAACCGATGTTTCTAAACTTAATTTTACCAGTAAGTACGAACTGTTTAAAAGTTTATACAAGGGAATTAAACAGATTCCGTCGGGCGGAACCGTTACCATTGTTCACGGGTTGAAATATTATCCGGTATTTCTGTGTTTTGCCGAAAGCAAAATTACGGCTAACCATAAACTGCTTTCTACGGCTTCCCGAACGGTAGCATCGTTAAGTTCCAAAACCACTACCTATGAAGTAAGCATCCGGGATTGGGCAAGTTCAGGTGTCCGGGCAGTTTTTTATAACGTATTGGAAGACCCGATCAGTATTCAGTAATATGGGAAACTACGGGATTAAAATTTCCAAAAACAATGTTAATGTTTTAAATGCTACCGGATTACAGCAGATTTTCAATTCCAGCCGGGTAGCATTCAAGATCCTTAAACAGGGGGATGCCGTAATCAGCGTTCCGGCATCCGGAGCACAGCAATATGCTACGATAGAACATAACTTCGGATTTACTCCGGCAGTTATCGCCTTTTTTCAGTTAAGCGGGGACTTAACGGTTTCCTATCCGGCTTTTTCCGCCGATTTGTTCAGCGGAGCCGGGGAAGACTGTACGGCAGAAGCCAGTGCCAGTCAGTTGAAATTCGGGGCTACACCAAACGGGAGCAGCGGATATACGGCACAGATCCGGTATTATGTTTTTGCCAATCGGGTGGACGCATGAGTAACTACGGAGTAAAAGTATCGGAAGAGGGAATTAATGTACTGGAAGCTATGCCTTACCAGCTGGCTTACAGTTCCGAATTTGATACCCTGAAGGTATTTAAACGGGGAGCCGGGGTAGCCTCGGTGACTTTTCCGAACCCGACTACCATTACTATTGATCATGGTTTGGGATACCGCCCGGCATTTTTTTTCTTTACCGAAGTATCATCCAGTTTTGGATCTGCCGGGGAATACTTTTTAGCTCCTTTCGTATATCCTATAGGGGGAGACGTTTCAATTGTACCGTATGTTACTTCTTCCCAGCTGAAAGTGCGTTACGGCGGAGATCAGGCACCGGGAACAACAACTTACAACTATCGCTATATTATTTTTTATAACCGGGCTGTACCGAACTGGAGTAAATGATATAATCAAAATCAAGTATGTGGGACTGGTTAAAAAACACCGCTGGCGGCATTAAAAGTTTTGTCGGTAATATCTTTACTCCGCGTTCCCAACCGCCGACTAACGTAGTTTCTCCGATTCCGGATGTTTATTCCCGATTTACCGCACCGTCCGGTACCCAGGCATTACCTTATCCGTCAGCCCAGCTTCCTCCGACAGCTTCGCTTCCTGACAGAACGCCGTCCGGAGGTGAAGGCGGAGGTGGAGGTGGAGGTGGCGGCGGATTTGATTTTTCCGGAGCCGGTACGGGAATGGTTGATTCCGGAAGTTTTGTTGACTCCATTGTTTCTAGTATTGTTGATCCGGTCAGTCGGGCACTGGACAAGTGGCGGGCGCGGCTAGAGGAATTTGATAAAAACAATCCGTTTGCCTTTGATGAAGCTCAGGCACGGGCATCGGCTGAGGAACGCCTGAATCCTTATTATGACGCAACACTGAATGAATTCATGACCGGTATCCGGCGGTCCAGCACTCGAAGCCTGGAGGATATGACCCGGACGGTCGGGGAATTGAATGCCGACGCTACTAAATTATCGGAACGGGAACGTCTGGCAACGCAGGAAGCCATCAGATCCAGTGAAGAGGGGTTTGCCGGTTCCGGTCTTTTCTTCAGCGGTAAAAGGGCCAGGGAAACCGGTCTGAAGGAAGTAGGCGGGTTGCAGACACAGGAAGACATCCAGACGAGTCTGGGTCGGAATCTGGTTTCTACCGGACGTACCAACCTGCGGACACAGGAGGATCTGGCTCTTCAGGAAGCCCGGCAGAAACGATTGCTGGAAGCGGAACGGACAACATCTCTGGAAACCGATATTGCCCAGCGGAAACGGGAAACCGAATACCAGCGGGGACTGGAACGGCTGCAATTTGCCGGGGATATTCCCGGTCTTAGTGCAACTCAGCGGATGACACTGGAAAATGAATTTTTACGGGGGTTAAGTTAATATAAACCTATGGCAGTAAAACCGATGGATTTTTCAGGAGTTAACCCGGTCGGAACACCGTCTTCAGTAGACGTATTTAATGCATCTAATCAGGCCATTTCTTTCCGGGAACAGTTACCTGATTTGGAACAGAAACTTCGGGAAGCCCTGATTACGAAATTTCAGGGTAATCCCTTGTTTACCCAGCGGGAACAGGCACAACAGGGTTTTCTGAATGCACCTTCTCAAGCCAGAGCCGATATTAGTCAGATGCAACAAACTAGTGGTGTACCGTTGTCTCCGACTCAGCAGGAAGCTATTACTTCCGCCCGCCGGTCAGCGGCTTTCGCTCCGTTGTCTTCTGCGAATCTTTTACTGGGGGGAGCTTTTGGCGGGCTGGAAGGCATTGTCGGTAGCGGGGTGAAGGCTTTTGAGTCTGCGGCAGGTGCTCAGACGGAACGGGCAAATTTGATGAATCAGATGCGGCAGCAGGAAATTGAACGGCAATTTAAGGAACGGGAACTGGCTTTAAAATCAACCGGTAGCAATCAGCCGTCTTTAAGCCAATTGCTTGCAATTGCCAATTACATGAAACCGACGGCAGGTCAAGTAAATGAGGCCATTAATGCTGAATCGGGAAAGAAAGCGGTACTCCATTTGCGGGATATGATAAAGAAAAATCCGAAAGCTGTTTACTATGCCGGTGTTCCGCTTCTTAATGCAGTTAATCCGGCTGCCAGAGAATATAACAGTACGGCCAAAGAAGCATATGATGTTCTGGTCAGAACCAGAACCGGTGCGGCTTTAAATCTGGACGAACAGGCTTTTTATGAGGAATACATACCTAAATGGCTTGATTCAGATGTCCTTAAAAAACAGAAACTTACCCGGCTGGAAGAACTGTATAACCGTGTAATTACCGAAGGACAGGAATTTGATTTGGGGTCGTTTTTAGGAGCTTCGGGAGTTGAAGTTCCTGGTTTAGGTAGTGACGGTTTTATTCCTGATTAACTATGGCAAGAATACGGGTTATTGACAAACAAACTGGCAGATCCGGTACTATGCCGGAGGAAAATTTTAATCCGGCTAAATATAACAGACTGGATCAACTGGCAGCCGGAACGGGCGGTTCCCAGCCAACAGAAGTTCCCGACCTTTCTCAACCGAAAAAACAAGGCAGATTTTTAGGCGGAGCATTACCTCTTATCGGCGGCATCGGCGGCGGATTGATCGGTAGTCTACCAAGCGGCGGCATTCCAACCCCTTTATCAATACTCGGTGCAGGCGGTGGGACCGCAGCCGGATTTGCGGTTGAAAATTTGGCGGAAGACCTTTTAAACCGGCAGCAGCAAACTCCCCAGCAACAACTTACGGAAGCCGGAACCCAAACTGCCCTTTCGGCAACCAGTGAAGCAGTAGCCGGACCGCTTTTAAAATTAGGCGGAAAAATTCTGGCACCTCTGCAAAGAGTCTTCGGGAAAAAACTGCCGGAATTATTGGTTAAAACCGCCTTACCGGAAGCCGGTGAAGCAGGCGAAATTGCCGTAAAACGGAGCATTTCCGGAACCGGTAAGGAATTACAGGAAGAAGTAGTGGAACGGGGCATTATGGGTAAAGCTAAAACCATTGCAGCAAAAGCTAAACATGAGTTAAGTGGTATGCCCGGCACTATAGAAAGCCAGGTACAGTCAGCCTTGGGAAAAATCCCGACCAAACCGATTCAGGCGGGCCGGGAACTGATAACAAATACGAAAAATTTCCTTTATGAATCAATTGAGGAAACCAGAAACAACGTTATCAAGGAAGGCGGGATTACTAAAGTTTCCCAGATTGACGCCATCGGAAAGGAACTGCAGGATATTTTGGCCCTGCAACTTAAAAATGTGACTTCCGGAGGATGGAAAGCCATATTAAAATTGCGCCGGAGTGCCGATAAATTAGGTAAGGGCATGGCAACCGTAGATGTCAGTTCCATTACTAAAAAAGTAAACGCGGAACTGGCAAATGTCATCAGGAATAAGTTGTCCAGTGACCCAGAAATTCTCCGGTATGCATCGGAACTTCCCGAACTTATAAATGCGGAAAATTTCTTTATCCGGTTATATGATGCAGCTTCCAGTAAGGCGGCTGGAGCCTGGATTACCCGCGGAGATATTATTCCTTTAGTTATCGGCGGAGGAGTCGGGGCAGTTACCGGTGGTCTTCCCGGAGCTATGTTGGGAGTAGCAGCAGCGAAAGCTCCGTTTACTACCGCGGTGGGAACAGCAGCAGCACAGGGATTAAAACGGGGAACTCAAGCCGCTGGTACGGGGTTAAAATACGGTACTAAATCTTTAATGCAGATGCTTGCACCTTACGGAACAGGATTATTGAAACAGAATTCACAAAAATAACAATAATAAAAAATTCTACGATGAAAAAATCTAATACAATTGATTTAAAAATTGAATATATTAGGACTGATGTTGATGAGGTAAAAGAGGATATAAAATACATCAAAGAAAATTTCCTGACCCGGCGGGAATTCAACGAGTCCTTTTCGCCTATCCGCAACGGCTTTTTTGGCCTGATTATGCTGGTTGTGACTGGGTTTCTGGGAGCAATTATTAACTTTTTCATCAGACAGCCATGAACAAAATTGAAAAACTAATGTACACCCTGTCCTTCCTGACGATTACTTCGGGGGTAATGTTTGGGCTGGTGATTATTTACTGGATGGTTTTTCCTTACCGGGTTATTGAGTGGAACAGTGATTACTTCCCCATCGTCACTAAAACCGCTACCCAGGGCGGCAGCATTACCTTCATAGCCGACTACTGCAAGTACAGGGATATGTCAGCTACCATTTCCCGGTCTTTCATCAATGACATTATTTACACGACACCGGAATCAACTACCCAACGGCAGACCGGCTGCCATGTGGTCAATATCGTAGTCCCGATTCCGCAGGAACTTCCTCCCGGTAACTACTACATTCAGACCGTTTATAAATATGACGTTAATCCGATCAGGAGCATTACTTTAATCCACAATACCGATCAGTTCACGGTTGTTGAAGCGGGAGGTAAGCCATGACGTTCCAGAAATTCATTGAAACTTATAACGGAAAATTCATTGACTTATGTTCCAAGACGGGGTCTATGAATTATCGCATGTTCGGTTCTAGTAACTACGACAAGGTTTTCCAACCTATTATCAATTCCGATTCCGTTAATATGGTGGACAATTTCAGAAGATTTAAGATATCGTCCAAGTTTCTTTTCCATAACCAACCGGTGTTCAGGAACTTTATTATGATGTGCTTTAGGATGGTCAGGACAATATGTCAGTATGTGTCCCTTATGATCCTCTGTTTTACCACCTTTCCAACGGGGATGCTGCTTGCCTTTAGTAAAAATGCGCTGACATTTATCCGAACAAAACTTTCTTTTCCGGCATTTGAAATCCCGAAACTCACTATTACAGTTTCGGCAAATGAATTTACCCTCACGGGACAAATCATAACAGGTCCGGCTACAAAAACGGGCGTGTTGACTAGGAGGAGCTTGATACGAATTTTTACAGACTTCACAGATATAAACCATATTAGAAGTATACAGCATACAATGTATGGAGGCAATACATGACTTTAGAACAATTCATTATCAGGTGGAATGGGAAGTTTATTGACTTTGACCAACAATTCGGCCCTCAGTGCGTGGACTTAGCCCGTCAGTACATGGTGGAAGTCCTGAACTTTCCCAATTCCTCCATCAAACCGGTAGTGGGAGCCAAGGATATGTACGAGAAGTACTCCACACTGGTTGATCCGCTGTACTTTGAGCGCATTCCCAATACCCCGACCGGAGTTCCTTTAGAAGGCGATATTGTTCTCTGGGGCAATTCAACCTACGGCCATGTAGCCGTGTTTGTGGAGGGTGATACTAATTCCTTCCGGAGTTTTGACCAGAACTACCCGACCGGTTCACCCTGCCACATTCAGAACCATACCTACGTCAATTGTTTAGGTTGGCTCCGGCCCAAACAGGCTACCTTACCCGTTCAGTCTGAACTTGATAAATGCCGGATAGACCGGGATTCACACTGGAACGACCGGATAACCATAGCCAACAAGCTGGGAGTCCAAAACAACATGGAGGTAATGCTGGCTGAGCTGGATAAGCTGATCGGTTTTGAAGATGCGGTAGTCCAGAAGGACAAGCAGATTCAGGAAGCCAACACCAAGATAGCGGAGCTGGAAGGCAAGCTGACTCAGGTATCATTTGCCCATACGGAGCTGATTGCCGAACACGAAGCCCTGCAGGAAAGGTTCACCGATCAGGAAGGAACGATAGAAGACCAGGGTGAGGAGATTTCCAGCCTTTCTACGGCCATTGAGGAGCTTAAAAAGCAGATTCTGATACCTGTGTACTCCGGATGGAAACGGGCGTTAGTTGAACTTATCGGTAAGTTACCTTTTTAAGGGAGGTGATCGTATGAGTCTGATGACTTTACTGCTTATGCTTCTGGTAGCGGCTGCCGTCATTTACGGAGTCAGGCTGGCACTGGCCGGACAATGGAAGGAATTGATAATTATGGTCGTTATGGTGATGGTAGCACTCTGGATATTGGGAGCTTTTGGAATAAGCATACCTAATTTTCCGTAAGGGGGTGAGAATATGGACTGGAAGAAACTTTGGGAATACCTGAAGGAACCGGCCCGGTGGCTGGCGATTGGTATAGTTGCCTATCTGATTGACGTAATTGTACCCATTATGAAGCCGGAATGGATTCCGTTTTTGATAATGGCATTACGGTTTGCCGACAAATGGCTTCATGACATAGGAAAAGTTGAAGACAGCAAAACCCTAACTGCCGGATTGACGAGGTTTTAATGGAACACGAACCCGCACACCTGATTTATTACCTGTACTGTGATGACCACGGGTACTTAGGGGAAACGGATGATCTGGAAACGGTGGCGATGATTCGGGAAAACCACGAAGACTGGGGAGAAAGTTTCGGCTGGGATTGCTGGGTGGATATAACGACCATAAGACGGCCATTGGATGAATAAGGAACTTATCATTAACGGACACGGTGATACAAAAGCTGTCACCGTGTCGGCTTTTATTACCCACGATGACAAGAAAATACAGGTTCCTCCGGGCAATTCGTTTTTGGAACAGATGCTTGAACAGCAGCGCAACCGTGAAGCCATTGAGGTTTCCCAGGACGAAGCTACTGTTCACATTGATACCGGGCTTCCCTGGATCGGAATTTACTTCACCGGTGACTGGCATATCGGCAGTGATGACGTTGACTACCAGTTGTGGGACCAACATCAGACCAAAGTCCTTGAAACGCCGGGAATGTATGAAGCGATTATCGGTGATGAACGGGACAATTTCGTAACCCCGAAGTTTAAGACCGGACTGTATAAGGGGCTTCTGAATCCGGAAGAACAGGCCAACTATATCAAATGGTACATGGAGAAACTGGATAGCCTGGATAAGATCGTAGCCCGTGTTACCGGCAACCATGACTTCTGGACTTGGGATACATCCGGCCTTCACTTTGAGTCCTTCTGGTATAACAGCATGAAGTCACCGCTTTTAAGAAACGGGGGTTTTGTCCACCTGTATGTCAACGGAGTTCCGTATGAACTGTATCTCCACCACGGCCAATCACTGTTTAACTCCAATTTCAATCCCAACCACGCTACCCGGAGAGCCTATGAGTTTCAGGGAAAGTTTGATGTGGGAGCCATGGGACATTCCCACGTTGCGGAAGCTGCCCATAGCTGGAAGGGAGCTGACAGCAATCAGCATGACGTGATATTTTTAAGAACCGGTACCTATAAGCTGAGTGATCAGTACGCCCGGAGTAAACAGTTAGGCCGGGGCCAGCCTCCGGGAGCTACGGTACTGTTTAATACGGCCGAAAGAAAAATGATGGCATTTGCTGATGTGGAAGATGCGATTATGGTACTTAATCAGCTTAATCAATCCGAACCGTAAATTTCCCGCAGGTGTTTCTCAAATTTTCTTATTTTTTTGGATAACCGTAATTCAAAAGAATTGTCTTTCATATTGTAGGCCTTGTACTTGCATTCCCGGTCACAGTATTTCCGGCGGTATGGATTTTCCTTCAGTTTCTTTCCACACCACAGACAATTAACCATAAAGTTTCCTTAGCCTTCCGATAGCAGCATCAATCTCATTTTTACGTTTCAGGCAGCGCATACAACCTCCGGTTTTACTTTGAATAAACTTCCTGAAACACTCCCGGCATCTGCTATAGTTCTTCATTTTCCTCCCCCTCCACAAAATTAAGTACTACCCTGACCACCTTATGCCCCCACCTCTCCTGATAAGCCGGACAGTCCGTAATCGTCCACATTACCTGACCTTCTGCACAGGCATATACCACGCCTTCTATGCGTTCATTGACGCAGGAGTTACAACGGGCTAACGGGTTAATCGGCTGGTATTCTTTCATTTCTTACAGGTTAAAACCAATACGATAACTACTCCGAGTAATAGTCCAACCATAAAATACGGGTTAAGTAATGACATATCACCACTTCCATATCTCGTAAAAGAATATGGTCGCAAATGTCAGCCATGTACCGCAGACGTACCCGGCAATAAACCGGGCAGACGGCCTGAATAGTACATCGTACCAGTCATCCATAGTTACCGTAAACATTCATCGGTATCTGGATTAAATAAGGGTACAGAATTGACTTCCCGGTTTGCAGGCGGGTCAATTTCTACTTTTTCCGATTCCCTAGTCCAGTATTCCTCACATTCTATTACAGCATTTTCATGCCGGGAATCACTGTTCATCCAAATGTCTACCTGGGCATCGTTGCAGCTGGCGCACATGTCCTCTAATACAATGTACTTTCTGATGTAGGGAACGTACATTTTCGTTCCCGCAGGCCAACGACCCCGCTTGGCGGCAAAAGTCACCGGATCATTGAACGTTCCCACGCCTCCGGCCCCGCTGTGTATTACCGGATAGGCAATTGCGGTGCCTGCCGGGTCATTATCAGGCCAGCCGAAATAAGTTACGAATACTTCCAGAGTTTCCCCGCCGGACAGAACCGGCGCTGCAGTTACGGAAACGGTTGGGGCTGCGGTAACTTCCGGAGCTTCCATTATCCGAATAGCAGCGGTCGGTTCCGGAGTCCGGGTCGGTTTGATGTAGTTTGTTACTACCGGTGCCGGTTCCGTAAACCGGTAATGCTGAATTAACCTCTCCTCAATTCCGCTGTGTCCCCACCCGGTATATCCCCAGGAAAATCCTAATATTAAGGCTATGAATTTAGCCAGTTCCATATTTTTCTCCTTTCATATTAACGGATAAATATAATATAACCAACTGCAATTCCCAACACTAACCCGATCAGAAAACCGGTAAATTCATTTCTCATAATTGATTTGATTCACCTCCATTATTACGTAAGCGTTCTTTTTAGTCTTTTCTTTAGTTACCTCCAGTACTGTAATCTGGTTGTCGTTATTTATTACCCGGCGCAGCTGTAACAGATCCAACAGCAGTTTTAAAGAGCCGTCAATATCCCGGTTCCGTGTCAGGTAAAGATTTATTTTTACTCGGATGTTACCGGTAAAAGGCAGCTCGGTGGCTGCTAAAACTTCCTTCTGCATCTCATAAAAAGCAAGTTTTTCCCAAGTCCTGCAGTCATAGGTTTTATAGATCCTGCCATAACTGATGCCATAGGCATGGTTGGTAGTCGGAGGAAGCGGCAGATTAAATTTCATGGTTGGTTTCCCTTAACGTATTCGTAAATCCGGTCTCCCAGGTCATGGTTTAAAGCCGCCGGATAAAGTTCCCGGAGTTTAGTAATGTTAGCTACAGAGTGCTGGATTTCCTGACGTTTAGGTTGCCAGACAATACTTTTTTTGGTCATATCCTGAAACAGACCTGCTAGATCCTTGATGGAAGTGCCGAATCCCATACCGACATCGACAACTTCCCCGTTCCAGTCCGGCCGCAGGGTATCGGTTAAGGTATTCACTACATCCGTTACGTGAATAAAATCCCGCGTCTGTTCCCCGGAACCGTAGACGGTCAGCTGCTGTTCGGTCAGGAACCGGTACATTACCGATCCGGCAACCGGGTTGGTACCCGGTCCGAAAACATTGTAAAGCCGGAGAATAACTACCGGCAGGTATCTCCGGCAGGTGCGGAGAATCTCCTCGGCAACGGCCTTGGAGTGGGCATACGGGGAACTGGCCGGTTCAACTACGGCAGCGGTGGAAGTATAAACCAGTTTCCTGCGGTACTGGATGCACCAGTCTAAAACATTGATAGTTCCGGATACGTTGGTCCGGTAGTATTCCGCCGGTTGAGCCAGTGATTCCTGGACATTAACCAAGGCGGCCAGATGAAATACCACGTCGGCCGCTTTAATCCGTTCCGGCAGGGTAATCTGTTCCCGAACATCATCGTCATACACCTTGTCAAATACGGAAACTGTATGCCGTTGCTGTTTCAACTGAGTAACTAGGTGGGAACCGATGAAACCCTTGCCTCCGGTAACGAGAATATTCATATCAGGGCCAGCGGCCTTTGCCGTTGACGGAAAACGCGTGGACTATTTCGTGGATCTGGTCTAAAGTATAGACCCGGTCCCGGCGGCTGTTGGGAAGGCGGGGACTGACTAAAAGCCCTTTGCGTTCCACGGTCCGCAGCCACATTCGGGAACAGGGTAAACCGCTCTCCCCCATTTCCTCCAGCAGGTCTTTCGGCGTATACAGTCTTTGTCTGGTCATATTTACTCCTTATACACCGGATGGAGCCGTTTTAAGACTTCATCCGGGGTACAAGGAGCCGGTTATCCGGCCATTTCCTTTTCCATATCCTCAACTTCCGCTTTGGTCAATTCCCCGGTTTCGTCAATTGATTCCTCTACTGTGTACCGGGTATCCCGGTCCAGTCCGTTACGGGTCAGTTTAACGTAATCGCCCTTTTTTAAAGTGTCAAAAAACAGGGCGATTTTTTTGTTGCCGCTTTTCCAGAATTTCTGGTTGCCGTCAACTTCCAGCTCATATTGGAACAGGGTCTGTTTCGGATCAAATGGACTGACCATTTCTTTCCAGCCGAGATATTTGGCGACTACCGACTCGCCGTCGTTCAGAATCAGAAATGGGGAAATCTCCTTTGCGCGATCAGCCAGTTTTCCCATGATTTATTCACCTCCCGTCTTTGATAATTTTAATGATGGTGTCCAGCCGGTTCAAAATTTTCTGTTCAAACCGGTTCCGGTATTCCGTATCCTCACCTGCTGATGTAATAGTATACTTTATTCCCTTACCGTTGGTTTTTCTTGTTTGCAGGTCTTTCAGATAACTGTCCCGGAGCGATTTATACTCTGCGAATGAGGAACTACGTCCGATAAATGACAAGGTAGACGTGCTGCGTCCGGTTAAAGCATGTATTTTTGGCGTAGAAAAACCCATACTGATTAATCTTTTCAGCACTTCATATTCTCCCTCATTCAGTACCCTCTGATTATTTCTGTGTTTCATAAATCTCCTTTCCGTTCTGTTTGGGTATATGAACAGTAGCCTTATACTTGTCCTTGGTTTCCCTCCGGGTAATCCAGGACGGGTCCAGATTGTCAGCCTGAATGGACAACTGCTGGTTAATGGTATCCCAGCCGTGGGGAAAATCGAATTCCTCCTCCTCCCCGATTTCCCAGGTAACATACATGCCGACAGTCTGGTTGCTGTAATTAGGCAGCCCGATCTTAAATTCCTTGCTGAGGGTAACTTCCTTGATTTTCATATCAACTGCTCCAGGTTTCTCCACAGCCCAAACATTCCCAGACGGTATCATAATCATCCGGACCGTTGGCGGTAAAATACTTGATAATGTTGCCGCCGCACTGGTCACAAATATCTTCGGTGGAAATGGGTTCCTGCGGTTCATATTCATAATCCGTGTTTTCATCCAGATCATGAATCCTGATTTTTTGAGTAATCTCCATACAGATTTTCCTTTCTATGATATTATATCATACTTTAACACAATTATCAACCATCAACTGACGGCGGATAGCAGCCAGTTCCTTTCGCAAGCGTTTCTTATCGTAACTTTTGAACCATTGCCAGTCCTTCCGTTCTTCTTCCTCCGCTTCCTCAGTTTTCCATACCCGGTATTTCCGCATAACCGTCACCTCCTTTCCGGTTACTCTCCTTAATTAGTTAATACCTTCCTTACCGCGGTTGATGTCGATCTGGTCCCAGTCGATCTCCTCAACCGGGTCCAGTTCCTCCTGAAGTCCTTGCAGAAGATCCGGGCCGTATTCCGCGTCCTTCCTTACCAGATGAACTTCCCCCACCGCCGCGCCTTCCCGGACTGAGGTAATTGTGAGGTAAAATTCCCCATATCTATTATAGGTTTCATAGAATAATTTGTAAGTTGTGGTATTGATTTTTACGTATGATAATTTTATATGTATCACCCCCCCATGTAAAAATTTACTACGGATCTATGGCGTATTATAAGCTGATATAACCAGGGATAGGATGGATAGGGGATAAAACAAAACTATCCTACCGTACACTTATCGGATAGGATAGTTTTGTTTACCTGTAGGATAGTACAGGCGTTCAAGTACCAGGTAGGACCGGGAAAGCTACCGGGGGACTACCCCTATCCGAATAGCCCCCCGGTCCCGCCGGGTACGTTGTGTAATTGGTAAAATTAAATAAGTCTATTTCGATCTCGCTAGGTACGGGCCGCCCGTTGACAGTTTGCGCCAGTGCATCGGCAATATACCCGGCCATAATGAAACAATTGTATATTGTGCCTTGTGCGCTACAGGGAAGCCGTAAAGCGTTAGAAGCCGAAAAGAGGGTTCGGCGGTAATTCTCAATATCGGCGGTCTGGTTCAGATTGACCGTATAAATTGACAGAATATTACCGCCCATGCGCCCGTCAATGAATACCCCGGTATGACCGGCGGCTACCAGCGCATTGAATAAGTCAGTTCGCACCGTGATACTGTCAACGGCACTAATAATATAGCGGTAAGGCAGTAAGTCAGTGTCGGCGGTCCATGCGGCAGGGATGATACGGGGCTTGTGTTCTATCATCCGGGCAAGGTAAGACCGGACCGCCTTTACTTTAGACTGTCCCACGTCACGGCTTCCGTATACCTGAGTACTGCAATTGTGAAGCTCTATAGTGTCGGCGTCCATCAGGGTAATGTTTGAGCAACCCATTTTACCCAAGGCCAGAGCCGCCCATGATCCGATGTTACCGGCTCCGATAATTAGTACCGGTTTAGTCAGCCGGTCCGGGTTTATCAGGTCCAATTGCCGTAAGTAGTAATCCGGGTTAATCATAAAAAAGTTTGTCGGCGGTCAGTTCCGACAATGCAAAGTAAGTATCAATATAAACAATATCCTTTACTGGGTCCGGGTATACATAAGTTTTATAGTCATACGACCACTGCCTGAGTAACCCCAACTTATTGACCAGCTTCCGGGCCTTGTCGGTTTTCTTCGGTAATGACCGGGTTTTAGCGTAATACTTAGAGCCCACATATATCCCGGCTTTTGAGTCAAAATTGTAATCTGACCATTTGGCCCGGCCTTTCGGCGGCTTGTAGGTCGGTAGTTCGTATATAGTTTTTTTAACTTTGTTTGCTATTTCGGATTTGATAGAATCGGGTACTTCTATAGTCAGTCCGGGCAGTTTTACCGGTAACTCGTAAACCGCTATAAACGGTTCGTATACGGTCAGTACGGCGTATGTATCCCCGGCCTGATTAATAACCAGCGATACAGACCACGTACCGTTATTCAAAGTTTCAGTATATGTATTTTTGTCAGTGCCGGAAAAGAACACTCCGAAGTTATAATGACTATGCCACCAGAGCCGGGGTAACTGAGTTTTACCGGCTTTGATCTGTTCCACTGTAAACTTTGATACGGTTTTTTCTGACAAGTCCGTATGCGCTCCGGTAACAGTCTGAGACAATAGGTATATATCCCCTATAGTCAAAGTCTTAGCGGTTTTATCTAAAGTTACGTCAGCAAACCCGGATATTTCGGCCTGTATACCCCGTGCATAAGCTATCAGTATCCGGTATTTATCTTCCGGTATTACCAGCGTATACGGACTTATAGCTACGGGTTTGTTGCTTTCGGTATAGTCGGTGTTATTCATACATTTTAACCGGTAATTTAATGCCGGTCAGCTTTTGTCGGTTTTCTAACCATTCATCATATTTAATAAATGGCCCACCGTGAGCTTGCGGCAAGGTGTTAAAAAGGTCAATTGTAGTATCTGTGACAATGTAGTAATCATACCGGGCAAGTGCGGCCTTTACGCCGTTAGCTAACCGGCCATAACAGATATACCCGTAACTATTTATATGTGGGTGATCGTTTCTGCCATAACGGTAATCACGGCCATACGCCCAGATATTGCCGGGGATAGTGTAATTTATAATATAACGGCCTAGTTTAACTTTAGTAAACTTATTCGTAGCTTCTAACCGCTGATATAACATATCAGTCAGTACGGTTATTCCGCCGTCAGTATTGAAGTAACAGTCAGTTACCAGCTTATGCCGTTTTATAAGTTCAATTTCAGTTTGCAGGTTTTTGACCGGTTTACTTTTTATAGCCTGTAAGTCAGTTTTTAGTTTCCGGTGCCGGTCAGTATATTGCCGTATGCGTTCCCGGCTTTGTTGTATACATTGCCAATAGCGGCGCATTTCATCAGTTACCCGGCGGCGGTCATTCCGGGTGATATTCTTCATTGTCCGGACAAAATAGGCCACACAGTCAGCCGGAGTTAAGGTTAGATTGTCAGTCAGTGTTATATATTGGGCAGGTATTTCAGTCAGCCGTGAGGTTGCATTGTCAATTACCTGAAAGCCGCTAATTTGTTTAGGCCAGTTAGCGTATATAACGCCTATAATAGTTACGGGTATACCGTAATTAGTGATGGCCGGTTGTTTGATAAACTTTGACTTGTCAGTAAGGTATATTGTCCGGTAGGTTTCTTGGTCTTCACAGTTCGGGTATTCGGTCCCGGTATGGCCGCAATAGACAAGTTTGACATAATTAGCATTGACCGGAAAACTATCGTTAAGGTTTACGTTTTCCCTCACAACAATTTTATCCTCGTCACTATCAACTTCCACAATAAAGCCCCGCCAGCCGGAGCGAGTCACCTGATAATGGGTATTAGCTTCCGGTAACATTTCCACTAAGTCACCCTGATGAAGCGTTACCCCGTTAGTTGTGATAGTTTGTAGTGTCATAGATTTAATCAACCGTATAACATTGGTGATCCGTGTTATTTATTACAAAATTATAACGGTAATCCGGTTTGTAAACCCGGCCACAATTCCGACAGTATTTATAGCCCCGGTATATTCCGCCGTGCTTTTTAATAGCCTTTATTTTTAAGGCCCGGAGCCTGAATTGTTTAGGTGACATGATATGGTACATAATTGTTACCCTATTCCTGAGCTTGTGTTATTTATCCGGCACAAGCTCGGAGTACAGACTAGCAATTACTTTGATCCGCCCTCAACATTCCCGGCTACGGTCACAATATCGCCGTTGTCCAGTTCGGAGCTATAACCTTCCGGTCCGATGGCTTGCCCGTTTACTCTTACCCGGTCATCACTGCTCAATACAATACCGGCGGCCTCCAAAGCATCCGTAATTGTCCGTTTACCGTTCAAAACGTAATCCCAAGCGGTTCCTCCGTTCCGGGCTACTTTGACAATAACCGGCGTGACAGTTTCGGGTGTTTCATGTTCAATGGGTTTAATAACTTTTCTCATGTACTCACCTCCCGTGTAAATTCTTTACCATACAGATTAATATATAGGTATAATATCATAGTCTATTATAGTTGTCAAGGTTAATCAAGTATATTCTATAACCCATAATAAAATTGACCGGGTATGTTATAATCCGATATATGCTAACATAATATGCTAACATAATATGCCAGCCTACAAACGGACACCGGGAAAATTAAGTCTGAAACAACGGAAGTTTGTGCAGGAATACGTCAAGACTAAGGGAAACGGACAGGAAGCCGCACTAAGGGTATACGATACTAAAATACCCGTAGTGGCGCGTAACATAGCCAGTCAGAATTTAAACAAGCCGTTGATAAAGGAAGAATTGGAAAGAATACTGCAAAAACCAGAAATGAGGATAGAAAACTTTACGGGTAAACTGGCACAAATTGCCCAAGAAACACCCATGAAAGGATATACCGGAAGTGATGTAATTGAAGCTAACAAGACAATACTCAAGTTACACGGTGTATTGACTGACAAGAAGCAGATAACAACTTATAATCTACACACAGAACTTACTACCATGAGTGAACATGAACTGTTACAACTACGTAAACGTAAACAACTAGAAACTGATAAAATACTATCAGATGACTCATAATATAGATAACTATCGTTATATCACCCCCACACACCCCCTTTTAAAAATAAAAAAACAAGACTAACTCTCTCCTAACTACGGCTGATATTTTTTCAAAAACGTGTTATAGGGTATTACCGGAGTTGAGTTGAGCATAGGTGGCCCGTGGGTTAACTACAGGTGGCCCATTAGCCCTCGAAGCTAAAAAAAATTTATTCTATGGCGGTTAGGGTAACGGTCCCTCCGAGTTTGCGTTCCGGAGTTTCTTGATTTATTTGCCTGTTTCCAGCCAAGGTAAATATTAGGCTTCTTAGGCATCCGGACCTGGGGGTAACTTTGTTTTCAACATCCCGTTTAAGGGAATGCCACCCGATCAACTATTAAGCCCCAGTTATTTGTTTGATAGTATTTGTTTGGTATTACCGTCTGTCTCGTCTCGCACAGTCTGGCCCGTGGCAAAAGGGAAGAGGGAGGGTTGGAGAGCACTTAAGGAGTAGTACAGTTCACCGGCCGTCCGGGAATAATGGGGATGGTATCTCTGGCAGTAAGTCAGGAACATCAGTAAATCGTAATACTGTTTCCGGTCTAAGTCAATAGTCGGCATAACCTGTGTTACAATGGCCCTATGATACCCGATGCACCGCCCTCCATGCAAGAGGAGAAACGTCACAGAACGGTGCTCCTTTCCGAAACCGACCCCAAGAACACTAACCGCCGGAAGGAAGTCGTTAAGGCGTTTGATACTCTGGATGAAATCGGCCAGATGGATGAAAAAAAGGGGATTGCCGCCACCAAAGCGGCAATGGCGGAGGACCGGCGCGAGAGTTTCCGGTTAAAGTCGGAACGGATTGAGTGGCTCAGTAATAAGGTTAAAACGGCCCGCCGCCGGACCGACTATTTCCGGGCGGTGGACGTGATTGTCCGCTACGAACTTTCCTTTCTTGACCTGCCGCCCGGTTACAGTGTAAAGTCGGAGGTGACGGAGCGGGGGATTAAATTAATTCTTCGGGACCGTTGGCAGGCGGTCCATATGGGCGCCTTCGCTCCGTCAGGACTTGCCATTTACGATGAACAGGCCTGTCGGACCAGTGTCAACCGGCTGGATGACGAGATTTCCCGCTTGGAAAAAAACCCGCCCTCCGGCGTCTATTTGCCATGAACGAGGATTTAACCCGCGACCAGCTGATAAAAAAAATTGAGGAGGAGACTGCCGTTTCCGACGCCCTGGTAAAAAAAGTGCTGCTGGGTGACCTTTTCAAGTTCAACCGGTTCGCCCTTGGTGTCGAGTCCGGGGGGAAAAATGTTAAACTGGCCCCTTTCCACCGGGAAATGTGCCGTTTTATTGACCATAACCCCCGCCGCTACAAATTGGTTCTGGTGCCGCGGGGCCATCTCAAGAGTTCCCTGGTGACGGTCGGCAATACCCTCAGATGGATATACCAAGACCCTTCGGTCCGGATACTGATTGCCAACGCCACCTATCGGATGGCCACTACCTTCGTCGGCCAGATCCAGCGCCACCTTAAGTTCAACCGCCGCCTGATTGAACGTTTCGGCCCTTTGGCGGAAAACCCGGTCAACTGGACCAGTGACACTATAACCCTGGAGGCGGCTAGGGAGGCCCACGGCAAGAAGGAGGCCACCGTGACCGGGTTCGGGATGGGGGGCAACCTGGTTTCCCAGCACTACGACAAGATAATTCTGGACGATATTGTCAACCGCGACAGTGTCAACACCCGGGAACAGATCGAAAAGACCATCCTTTTTTTGAAAGACGTTTTTGACCTTCTGGAACCCGGCGGGGAACTGGTGGTTCTGGGGACCCGCTGGCACGACGAAGACCTTTACGGTTGGATTATGGATAAGGACAACGATGTGGTTTCCTCCTTTGACGTGTTTCTGCGGCCCGCCTATACCGGGAACCTGCGCGACCCCGGCAATTTCCGGGCGCTCTGGCCGGAAAAATTCACCCGCCAGGTGCTGGAAAAACTCTACCGGGACAAGGGACCTTACGAGTTTGCCTGTACGCCTGCCGCCACCAGAATTCTTATGGCTGACTGGAGCGAAAAAAATATTGATGGGGTAAAGGAAGGGGATATGGTTACGGGTTTTACCATGGAACCCGGACGGAGGAAAAAACTGACGCCTTCCAGGGTTAAAAAAGTTATGGTCAGACCTTCTGATACCGTGTATAAAATTAATTTCAAGTCAGGCAGAAGTGTACGCTGCACCGGAGATCACCGCTGGTATACCAGAAAACCCGATAAGACCCATCAGGCTTATAATACGGCTGTGGTGGGCCGGAAACTCTCTTTTGTTTATCCGCCGGAAACGGACCGGTTAAACGTCCGTGAACAGAAATTATGGTCATATCTGGCAGGAATTATTGACGGGGAGGGTTCTTTTAAAAGCGGCGGGTGTGTGACCATTACCCAAAGTAACGTCAAAAATCCTGAAGTTTGTCAGAAGATAAAAGAGGTTTTGAATGAGTTGGGGATTGAGTATTCAGTTTATGAAAATAAACGGTACCAGTTCTGGATTAAGAACAATTTTGATTTTCAGTTACGGCTTTTGTGGAATACCGACTTGGCTAAAAAAGGACAGTTGGTGGAAAGGCTGTTTCAAAAGGGGTCCAGATTTGTTAGGGCCAAGGATGAAATTGTTTCTATTGAAACGGTCGGGACGGAAATGGTTTATGCTTTGGAAACCGAAACCGGGAATTATATTGCCGATGGTTATGCCAGTTCAAACTGCCAGTATCTTAACGACCCCGTGCCGGATGAGGACGCGGTTTTTAAACGGACCTGGTTTCACTATTACGACGAAACGGAACTGAAAGGCCGCCCCTTAAACAAATTCACCGCCGTTGACCCGGCCATTTCCCTGGAGAAGGAGGCCGATTATACCGCTATTGTTACCGTCGGAGTGGACCATTTCCATAACTGGTACATTCTGGATATTTTCCGGGACCGGGTGACTCCCGTCCAGCTGATTGAACAGTTGTACGTGACCTTTGAACGCTGGCACCCGATTGAAGTCGCCATTGAGAATGTGGCATTCCAGAAAGTGCTCCAGTACGCCCTAAACGAGGAGGGCCGGAAACGCCGGAAGTACCTGCCGGTGGTGGAGGTCAAACCGGAAATGCGGACCAAGGACGAACGGGTCCGGGGCCTCCAGCCGCTTTATGCCAACGGCGTCGTTTTACACAATAAGGAACTGGTGTATAATGGCTATTTAGAGGATGAACTGACGCGGTTCCCGCGGGGTAAACACGACGACATTGTGGACGCCTTGAGTTATTTAAAGGACATTGTTTCCGCTCCCCGGACGGCGAGTCGCGATTACAGTTCCTCCGGTCGCAACCGTTATTTATATTGATATGGCCAAAAAGGGCGAAGTCACCAACCCTGCCACCAAAGTACCCAAAATCCGGCAGGAATACGAACCTAAAGGGGTGGAGGCGGATGTCCTCAAATTTGTTTACCGCCGCTACGGGGAAATCCGTGACGACCCGGAGAGAAGTAAAATTGTTGCCAACATTGACCGCTGGCGTAGAAACTGGGAGGCGCTTAGGGCTGAGCGCGACCCGGACGACTGGCAGTCCAACTATTTCATTCCCCTAACCACTTCGATCATTGAGCAACTGATTGCCGAGATGATTGACCAGAACCCCCGGCCGATAATTCTGCCCCGTTCCTCCGACGACAAACCCAAGGCTACGGTGATGCGGCACATTTTCGATTATTCCTGGGAAGTGGCCGATTCCGACATGGAGCTTTATGACGTAATTAAGGATGCCCTGACCGAAGGCACCGGGATTGCCCAGGAGTATTACTTCAAGGACCGCCGCATCATCCGCCGCCCCAGCGGCTGGGAGAAAAACGGTAAGGAACGTAAGTTAACCTACGAGAATTCCGACGAGGTGGATTATGACGACGTTTACCTGGAGTCGGTCAGAAATAACGATTTCTTCATTGATCCGGACGCCCGCGACGTTAACCGCGGCCCCTACCGGGCCAAGGACTGTTTCCGGCGTTATATTCTCGATATTGACGATTTCCGGACGTTTTTCGTCGGCGGCGCCTGGGACCAGCTGGGCAATGCCAAACTGGTCAAGCCAGGGGCGGGCGACACCGATTACTGGGAATACTACCGGCCCCCGCAGGGAATTGATCAGGGGCGGCAGGTGGAAGTTCTCTGGTACTGGGGCAGGAAACCTGAAGACGCCCTGATCGTGGTGGCCAACGACGTCGTTATCCGGATGGGACCTAACCCCTATAACCATAAACAGCTACCGTTTGCCCGGGCCGTTGACGTCCGCCGCACTCACAATTTTTACGGTAAGGGCGAGTCGGAACTGCTGGACTCGATCCAGGAGGAGCTGAATACCTACCGCCGCCAGTTGATGGATCGGGCGCACCTGGATATTGACAAGATGGCCTTCGTTTCCCGGAACGAAACCCTGGACGAGCGGGATCTGATTGCCCGGCCGCACGGAATGGTGCCGGTGGAAGACCCGACTTCGATCCGGTTTGCCGAATACGGGGACGTTCCCCGGTCGGTGGAGATGCTGCAGGACCATTTACAGGCCGATGCCGTCAAGGTTACCGGTGTTGAGGACCGTAACCAGGGCCTGCCCACGCCCTCAACGGCTACCGAGGCGGCAATTCTCAAGGAATCCACCCTGAAACGGGTGAAAATGAAGCTGCGGTTCCTGGAAAAGGGGTTTCTGGTTGACGTCGGACGGCTGCGGGTGGCCAACATCATCCAGTTTTACTCCCAGCCGAGGCTGGAACGCATTATCGGGCCGGAAAACAGCGACAAATATCGGTCCCAGATCGAACGGCTGAGCCTGGAGAACAAACTGGTAATCGACCAGGGTCAGTTTTACCGCCGGTCCTACCGCCAGCTCCGGCTGCAGGACAAAATGCTGTTTCTGGACGAAACCGGCAGCGTCCAGGAGAAGCCGGTGAAGGGGATTTCTTTCTTTGAGGCCACGCCCGATACCTTCATTCCGGCCGCCCGCGGTGGATTCGACATCCGGTTCGAGGCCGGATCGACCATGCCCGTATCCAAACCCCTGATGCAGGCCAAAATTACCGAAATGTTTGACCGGCTGGCTCCGGTGGCCGCCCAGAACGTCGGTTATGACATCGTCAAGCTGGGCGATGCGGTTCTTGAGGCTAACGACCTTGATCCGGAGGACTTCCATCTGGAGGATCAGGAGCCGCAGGACCCGCTTCAGGGCAGAAACCAGAAACTGGTCCAGCTGGCCAGCCAGGAAAACGAGATGGTTTCCCGCGGCGAGGCGATTCCGCCGTTGGGGACGCCGGGATCTTCCCCCATCCATACCGAAATCCATATTGCCTACCTGAAATCGCCGAAAGTCGAGTTTACCCAGACCGATATGCAGGCGGCCCAGCAGTTTTCCCAGGCCGTCCAGGGCGGCGGGGACGTGACGGCGGTAATTTCCCAGGTGACCCGGCAGTCCCCGGCCATTCAGCTTTTGGTTCACATTATGGGCGAAATGATGGTGCAGCAGGCGCGTCTCGGTATGCACGAACAGCAGATGGGCCGGGTGACTCCGGGCGGCGGGGGTGGCGGTATGCGTCCGCCTGCCGGTGGGGAGACCGGTATTACTTCCGGACAGGGCAATATGGGTAATGAAATGCGGGCCGTTATGCCTAACCGGATGCAGGGCGGGGCTGACGTGGCCCGCGGCTTTTAAATATGCGCCGGATTGATGCTGCCCAGAAGTCCGTGGAAGGCGAGGAAGTCCTCAAATTCCTAACCGACGACCAGATCCAGTTTCTTAAGGAACTGTCCGAGCAGGCCGGGGCGGATCTGCTGGAAATTTTTGACATACTGGCCGTTCGGGCCAAGGAAACCATTTATTACCTGTCCAAGGAAAGGAAATCGGTTGACGAACTGGTGGAAGTGGCCCAGAAACAGAATTTCCATTCCGGCCGGGTGTCCATGCTGCTTTTATTGGATTATCTTTTAAGCCATGCCGGGACGGTACTGGACAAACGGTCGGAAAAACCTAAGAAATGAGGTGATGGGCATGCCGAAAGTCGGGGGCAAAAAGTTTCCGTATACGAAAAAGGGGAAAAAGGCGGCGAAGGGAAGTAAGGAAAAAATGATGATGAGGAAAAAGCAGATGCGCCGGATGATAGGGAGGTGAGAAACATGCCGTTGGGTAAAAACGTGCGTTACCGCTGGAAGAGGATTAAAGGCGGGAAAATGGTCCGTCTGGCTTTTAAGGGTAATAAGGTAGTGGAAGTCAAGAAGAAAGGCGGCAAGGCTAAACGGGTCGGTAAACGCCGGTAAAATTGACATTTGGGGAAATTGTTTCTAAACTTGTAGTGTTTAAGGGGTAATCGGTGGCGCGACCCCCTCCCGAAAGGAGAATTTATGCTAGGTGATAAACCAAATCCGGTTAATGCCGGTCCGGCCCCAGCAGGCACCGAAGCTGGACAAGCGGGAAAAGCAGGTGACGAACATTCACAGTCTTTCCAGGTTCCCGATAAACTGAAAGGAAAATCAGCGGAAGAGCTGGCGAAAATTTACGTGGATCTGGAAAAGAAGTTGGGAGAGCAATCAAACGAGGTCGCTGAAGCCCGTAACAAGGTTGATGAGGCAATGAAGCTGCAGACCGATGCCGCTAAGGCGCGGGAAACCCTGCAGGAACTTACGGAACTCATCTACGCTGATCCGGAACGCGTCAAGGCAGTTGAAAACTGGTACATGGCGAAAGGGCAACCGGCAAATCAGTCCTCCAATGGTCAGGCTGCCCCGTCTGGCAATCAGCAGCCGTCAACTCAGAGTCAGCCTTTGGTTGACGATACCCGGCGCGCTTTGCAGGACCAGATATTCGATGAGTTTTACGCCAAGACCGGAATAGACAAACTTCCGACGAAGGAAAAGCAGGAGGCATTGCAGAAGGTTTCTTCTGAATTTGCCGATATGTTTGATCCCAGCGGAAAAAAGACTATTTCCCAGATTGTTCAGGAGCGGCCATTGGCCAGTCTCCGGCGCGATTTGGACCGGGCGTACCGGCTCACCGGTGTCGGTAAACAGGTTGAGGACCAGCAGAGTGCTTTGGCCCAGGAGCAGAATAACCAGGCGGCCATCGGTTCGTTGTCCGGAGCGTCGATCCGCGAAGATCAGGTGCGGTTGACGCAGGCGGAGGAACAGATGGCGAAAAATCTGGGAATTGCCCCGGAGAAATACCTGAAGCGAAAACTTGAAAAGCTGAAGGAAGAGGGGCGCGTCAGCTAAGCTATTTCCGCAAAGGGAGGTGCTACAGAAAGATTTTATGGCAGGTTTTGAATATCGAGGCCAAATTAACGGTGCGGAGAATCCGGTTCTGGAGAATCTGATTATCGCTAATTCCCAGACCATTACCATCGGTGATGCAATCAGCATGTCCGGCGGATATGTGATCGTGGGTACCAGTTCTACCCGTATTTACGGTGTAGTGGTCGGCATTGTGACGAATAAGGGCATTGACCTGGACAGCGCCAAAGCCGATGAATATGACGGTACCTGGACGAGTTCCTCAAATACGTATGTTGCGACATCCGACAATGTCACGGATAAGAAAATCCGGGCAGTTGTCTGTCCCGATCCTTATGCCCTCTGGTATAATGATTCGGACGGGGATCACGTAGCGGCGGATTTGAAATTGTTTATTAAGTTAGCGGATGAAGATCAGATTGATGAATCGGAAACCAGCGCCACCGTCGGTCAGTTCCAGGTTTGGAAACTTGATCCGGACGGTGATGCTGATGCATCGAAAGGCCTGTATCGGATTGTTTCCTGGCAGGGAGACAGTTTTGAACCTGAAACATAAAGTCAGCTGAATACTATGTTAACAAGATCACAAGCAAGAGACCTTCTGGAACCCGGACTTAGAGAAGTCTATGACGATGCGTTCCAGGAAGAGGCATTGGTTTATCCCCGGATTTTCAACATGCTTACCTCCGGTAAACAGGATGAGACCGATACTGGTTTCACCGGTTTTAAGCTGCATACGATCAAGACGGAAAACGCGTCGCTCGATTATGACGACCCGATCCAGATGTACGATATAACGTATGTCCATGACGAGTATGCGCTCGGTTTTAAGGTAGCCGAAGTTCTGTGGGAAGATGATCAGTACAACGTGATTAAAAGGAAGGCTGCACAGCTGGGACGCTCTGCAAGGAGAACCCAGGAAACGTCGGCCGCCGGTGTTTTTAATAATGCCTTCACGTCTACGGTTTTGGGCGGTGATGCTCAGGAACTTGTTTCCACGACTCATCCCCGTTCCGATGCCGGTACGGCTCAGTCCAATGCCAGTTCAACCGGTATTACGCTGACTGAGTCAAATCTGGAAACGGCTCGGATTGCTGCACGGCAGCAGCTCGATGACCGGGGTTTGATAATTCAGGTAATGCCGGACATGATCGTGGTTCCGGTTGATCTGGAGAAAACCGCTGAAATTCTGGTAGGTTCGTCTGCTCGGCCGGGAACGGCTGATAATGACCTGAACTTCTACCGGAATAAATTCCAGGTGGTGGCTTGGGAGTACATTACGACCAACAACACCGTCTGGTTCCTGCTGGATAAAAGCCAGCACAAAATTAACTGGTTCTGGAGAATCCGTAATCAGTTTAAGGAAGACAGCGCGTTTGATACCGGAGCACTTCTTTTCAAATCCCGGATGCGGTATTCGGTCGGGTTTTCCGACTGGAGAGGTGTTTGGGGTTCCAAAGGAGACGGAGCCGCGTACAGCGGATAAAGTTTGCTTGCCCTTGGTATCGGGGCTTGCAACACATTGAGAAAAGTATAATAATTGGAACAGGTAATAATTGGAAACAGCATGACCACCTACGGAAATTTTCAGGGGAAGTTAAAAACAGGAACGTCAGATCCTTCCAATCCGGTTGAAGGTGATGAATATTTCAATACCACGAAGAAACAATGGAAGCGGTATGACGGGTCTGAATGGAAGTATGTGCAGTTTACGACCAGCAGCACTTCTACTTCAACATCGACGTCAACGTCAACCAGCACGTCGACAACAATAACAACTACTTCAACATCAACTAGTACAATAACAACGACGAC
>Ga0154777_1004_pt1 | contig 35105 bp, 28 predicted proteins | sample Rifle2008BG16ft_FD_105785 | JGI IMG/M metagenome (GOLD analysis project Ga0154777, IMG submission 105785) | Chloroflexi bacterium RBG_16_47_49 | reverse complement strand
TTACCTGGATTACTGGCGGATCTATGTGCAGGATGGATCAAAACTGCTATCCAGCAATGCCCAACCCATACCAGCGGAAATATTATTGAATGGCTCGGGTTGGTCTGGTCAGGTAGAAAGCATAGCAGGTGAAGCCAGCACGCAAGTCTTCGCGGGGTTAATGATGTTACCAATGGCTCAAACGTCCTCGATCGAGGTTTCGTATAGCCTACCACCCAGTATCGTCCATTCGGAGGGTACAAACATCGAAGAATATATCTTACGGGTACAGGTGCAGCCCGGACTTGAAGGGCTGCCATTCCGGCTCGAGATTATCCTTCCCTTTCAAGCCAGCCCCGTGAGCTTGAGTGAGGGTTGGAAGCCAGAGACTGCCCAGAGCTGGACCTGGCAGGGTAATCTGTATCAATCGACTGAATTGAGCCTATCGTTTCAATTGAACCCTCAACCGTAAGCTGCATCCAGCCAAACGGCAGATGCATCTACGCTGGTGGATGACATTTTTTGGGTGAATTCACCAGCAAGGATCAGCTTAGACATCAGCGATTGCGGAGGTGTCTCTTAGATTATGGTTGGAATTCACCGTGAATGATTAGAATAACTTTTCATTTTCACTTTTGCATATATAATTGTTAATATCCATTCCTATGCTTTATGTTTTTTACGGAATCTGTGAAAATAAATATTACAACATGAGCCTGGCTCAGCTCAAAATCATGGTGTTTTGGATCATGATTATATACAGTGGAAATATTTGAACACAGGTTGCATAAGATTAACAAAAGTTCGTGCGAAGCATGCTTTACGAAGTAATTAAAGGTTGGGTTACCAAAGGACATCAAGCCATTGGTTCTGAAAGTTAAAGGAGGAAGAATGTCAGCAACAAACAAAATCAAGTGGTCAGGAAGCATCATCCTGGCGGGTACTCTGCTCGTCCTGGCAATGATGGGTGGTACGTGGGGTACGACCTACGCGGCTGACCCCGGCCTGAATGCTGCACCGATAATCGATTCGATCGATCCAACGGGAACCTATGCTAGATCACCAGATAGACTTATTTATATTTATGGAGCAAACTTCGGGAACCAGAGCAATACACGGGTAAGAATCACGGGGATTGGGGTTGATCAAATTGCTAGACCTGAAGATTATAGCCCGGGGCGGATCATAGTAGTTATCACTGACACCTTGTTAATTGAGCCTACCTATTATAATATTACAGTCGTTAAATCTACCTTACCCTCGATTCCGACAATACCACTTGAACCTGAATGGGACCAGGAATCTAACCAGGTTATTTTCACTGTTTATGAGGGCAAGACCAACTATCTTCCCTTCATCAGCAGATAACTCATTAATTTCTGGTGGACGATTGGAATAATACCTATTTGGGGGAATTATTACGGAATAACTATGTCTAGGCTAATAAAATGAGGGGCGGGGTGTAGAAATGCGCCTGTGAATGATCCAAACCAACACCCTAATTAATGTCTGCTCCAACTAGTAAAATATTGCCGATAAATCGCCTGTGGGAATTAATAAACCGCCAGGCGATCTATATTCTTTCGGGATTAGTCTCTCTAAGCGTCGCGATTCTTTATCTATCGATTGCTCCAACCCGGCTCAGTAACGCCAACTTTGGAAGTGATGGGGGTGACCTTCTGGCGGCGGTCCTGACACAAGGCATCCCACATCCCAGCGGTTATCCGACCTATACCCTGCTAGGGCAATTATTCCAGTATCTCCCATTCAGTACAGCGGTGTTTAGAGGCGTCTTAGGGTCGTTGACCCCGGCTGCCCTGGGTGCAGGTCTGTTGACTGGCTGGATGGGATTCGTGACGGGATCAAAATCAGGCGCTTATCTAAGCGCAGCCTTCGTCACCGGGATTGCCTGGGGTACAGCTCCGTTGTTATTTTCCCAGGCTGTAATTGTCGAAGTGCATGGTTTGCAATCCTTGATCGTGGTGCTGGTATTATGGTGGATAAGCTTAAACCTGCAAGGGAGTCCTGGATCAAATAAAAAATGGGTATTAGGGTTATCTTTCCTGGTCGGTTTAGGAGGCGGGAATCACCTGACCATCGCACTCTTCACACCCGCAGCCCTACTTGCATTGATCTATTCAGGATATCGTTCCGGGTCCTGGAAATTAATCCTGGCCCAATGTGCACTGGTGTTGGCTGGATTGCTAGTTTACACTTACCTGCCACTCAGAGCGCAAGCATTCCCGTCGATTAACTGGGGGAATCCACAGACCTGGTCCGGATTTTTGTGGGAAGTCACCGGTAGACCCTACCGCAGCCTGCTCTTCAGCGTCGAGACAACTGTTTTTTGGGAGAGAATTCGTTCAGTTTCCAGCCTCTTACTTGACCAGTATGGTGCGATAGGACTCGTGGCCGGAGCCATAGGTGCAATCCAATATACCTTCCCGATCAAATGGTTGCGCTGGATCCTGGCGTGGATCTTCATGGCATATTTTGCTTTCGCAATAGGGTATAAAACCCAAGATTCGATCGGATATCTGATGCCAGCGGTAATGGTTTTTGCGATTTGGATCGGGTTGGCAATTCCATCCATTTGGCCATTAAACTGGCAACGTGTGCCGATTGGGTTGGTTCTCAGCACCATCCTGATGCTCAATATTGGTTTACGCATCCCGGGTACACGCACCCGGATGGACACGCGCTCGCAAGACCAACCGGCGCGCTATGCAGAACAGCTCCTGATGGATGCACCCCAGAATGCGATCGTAAATACAACCACAGATCAAGACACTTTCCCGCTCTGGTATTATCATTTTGGACTGCAAGAAAGACCCGATCTGCGAGTTGTAGTAATGCCCTTGACCCAGTTTGTCTGGTACCAGCAGACATTGGTCCGTACTTACCCGGATTTAGAGTTCCCTGCCATCTACACGAAAGACCAGCCCAATAATGATTGGGGGCAGGAGATTCAACGCTTGAATCCAGAACGGCTCGTGTGCAACACTCGGTTAACGACAGAAACAGAAACTGGGGTAGATTACCAATGCAGCAAGCCATGACCGAGGAGAGGGGTGAGCAATTTTCCAGAGTTGAGCTGGGAAGCATCAATAAGCAGATGCCTCGACCTTCACGTTTGAAGTCCATCCTGGCAATTATTAAAATACTGGCTGGCCTGGCCTTGCTGATCCTATCTATCCAAGGAATCCATTGGGAAAACCTGGTTTCAGGGATCAGATCTGCCAATTTTACCTGGTTGGCTCTGGCGATTGCAGCGGTTCTATTTGGATTATTTTTAAAAGTCTGGCGCTGGGCGATTTTCATCAGAAATTACCATATACATTCAAGCATAGCCAGGTTGTTCAGTGCATATTTTGTCGGACAAGCTGCCAATATCATCTTACCCCTGCGAGGGGGTGAGCTGGTGCGCATAGGATATTTCGCTGGCGATACCAAGACCCTTCCCGAAATTGCTTCGACGATTGCATTGGAAAAATACCTGGATTTACTGGCGTTAACTGTTAGCGGAATATTGCTTTCTTACAAATTCTCGCTTGATAATATCTTAAACCTGGGCGGCTGGCTTCTGCCTCTGACAGGTTTTTTGACACTTGTATTCTTGATTGCACTTCTTTTTGGACCTGCCATCTGGGAGAAAATACGAAACGGAAAGGTGCTGCCAAAGCGCATGATTGATTGGGTGGACCGGTGGGTGCAAGCCAGCCAATGGCTGAGAAACCCAAGACAGGTGTTTCCAGCGGTTTTGTTGACCATCCTGATCTGGGGAGTGATGTGGTTTACAAATTTACTCCTGTTTAAAAGCTTAGGGCTACAATCAGGCGGAACAGCGGCTGGATTGGTTTTAATCCTGGTTTATGTAGGTTTATTGCCTGCACTGATGCCAGGCAACATCGGACCGTTTTATTTTTTCGCGCGCCTGGCTTTATTGCCTTTTGGGATCCTCGATGACCAGGCTTTTGTCTATGCCGTGACCTTACACGCGATCGTAACCCTGCCCCCCTTATTGGGCGGGATTATAGGCTTATTGGTCAGACCGAATCGCCAGGTGGTCGCGTGATCACAGTTATCATCCCAGCCAAAGATGCGGAAAACACCATAGGGGAGTGTTTACAGGCTATTCTCCATCAGGAGGGTGTGCAGCTCGATCAAGATTATGAAGTGATCGTGGTGGACGATGGCTCGACCGATGATACTGCCGAAATTGCTGTACAGCATGCCGTAAAAGTCATTCGCCAATCCAATGCAGGACCGGCAGCTGCGCGTAATGCCGGTGTAAAAATCGCCAGGGGAACATTATTGGCATTCACAGATGCTGATTGCGCTCCTTCCCCAACCTGGTTGAAGGACCTTACCCAGGCGTTTGATAACCCGGAGGTGGTGGGAGTTAAGGGAGTTTACCGCACAAACCAGACGGGTCTGGTGGCAAGGTTCGTCCAGCTTGAGTACGAATATAAATATGCCCGAATGCGAAAACAAGCCAGCATCGATTTTGTCGACACCTACAGCGCAGCTTATCGCAAGGATGTTTTTATTCAGAACGGGGGATTCGATGAATCTTTTCGGGTTCCATCGGTAGAAGACCAGGAGTTTTCATTCCGCCTGGCACGCAAGGGATACCGGATGGTGTTTGAGCCCGGAGCTGTGGTATTCCATCACCATGATTGCACCTTGCCAGAGTATCTCCGGCGGAAGTTTGGGATCGGTTACTGGAAAGCCTTCATGCTGCAATGGATCCCTGAAAAGACATTTTCCGATTCGCACACCGCACCTACACAAAGGGCAGAAATTATCTTACTGGCTATGCTGCTGGCAACCCTCCCATTCATCGCAGTTTGGCCGTTCTATGCATCCATTACCTTCCTGACCATCCTGGTTATTACCCTTGCCACGATGAGTCCTTTCCTGATTTTTATCAGCAAACGGGACTCTCAAATCGTGTGGATTGCACCCGGGATGTTATTAGGACGCGCCGGGGCACTCGGAATGGGGCTGCTTAATGGATTTATACTACCACCGAAAGCAGAATCGAAAGGACTCCCATGCCAATCGATGAGAGTCCGTTTGATCAAGCGCATGATAGACATTGTCGGCGGAGTAATTGGCTTATTCTTTTCTGCGCCAGTGATTGCATACGCGGCAATTGCCATCCGGATGGATAGTCGCGGTCCGATTTTCTTCCGACAGGTCAGAGTGGGTGAAAATGGCAAGCCTTTCACAATGTTCAAATTGCGCACGATGGTCGATGGGGCTGACCGGATGGTCATGGAGATGCTCCATAAAAACCCGCTTAAAGGTCCGGCATTTAAAATACCGAATGACCCGCGAGTCACGCATGTGGGGCGCTACCTTAGGCGCTGGAGCCTGGATGAATTACCTCAATTTTGGAATGTGCTAAAAGGTGATATGAGCCTGGTTGGACCACGACCGGAAGAAATTCAGATCGTGGAGCTGTACAATGATTATCAACGTCAGCGGTTCATGGTCAAGCCTGGTATGACTGGTCCCATGCAGGTGAACGGCAGGGGTGGATTAGATTTCGATCAGCGTTTGCAATTGGAATTAGACTATCTCAAGAATTATACGCTTCTGGAAGATATTAAATTGATTTTCAAGACCTTTTCAGCGGTTTTAACAGGAGAGTGATACCGTGAAAGGCCGCAAAAGGTGGTTGGTTATCGGCATGGTCGTATTTCTGGCGATCATAATCTCGATTGACCTGCGAGAAATACCCGTTGGAAAGGCTCTACAAGCGAAAGCGACCTCAGGAGCAACAGCCCAGGTATCGTTGACACTACAGACTTGTGATCCAACCCAAGGGAGTTACTCAGGTTCCCTGATCCCAGATTTAAGTATCGCAGGCTCAGATCGTAGTTTAAGTGATATCAGGCAAGACGAAATGGTACCGGAAAGTGCATGGTCGACCCAGGCTGGCTTCAGCATTTCCAGTCCTACTGATCCTGAATATTGGGCACAAATGCTTGGAGCAGGTTGGTATATCGACTGGAGCGTTCGATCTGACCCCCCCTTCGAATATCTTGAGCATTGGCAGATGGTCCGGGTGCACGAAGATTGTATTTCTCCATCCAGCGAGGATATTCAATGGGCAGCTGCGCATTACCCTGGCCGGGTGTGGATCATCGGGAATGAACCGGATGTGATCTGGCAGGATAACGTCAACGCGGATACGTATGCTGCCATTTACCACGACCTTTATCAGTTGATCAAATCCGCCGATGCAACGGCATTGATAGCCGTGGGTGGGGTCTCTCAGGCTACGCCATTGCGTTTGCAGTATCTCGATCTGATGCTCGAAGCTTATCAGGATCTTTATCAAGAGCCTATGCCGGTGGACTGGTGGACGGTGCATGGCTATGTGCTGCGCGAAGAAAAGGATTCCTGGGGGGTCGAGATCCCACCTGGGATCGCGGCAATCCAGGGTGAATTGCGTGAAGTCAGTGATCATGGCAGGTTCGACCTCTTCGAGAGCCAATTACGCCTCTTCCGCCAGTGGATGGAAGAACGCGGGTACCAACATACCCCCCTGGCTTTAACCGAATTCGGGATCCTGATGCCGGTTTCCTATGGGTTCCCAACTGATTTTGTGGCCAGTTATCTTGAGCAAACTTTTACCTGGTTATCCCGGGCAGAGGATGAATCCATCGGGTACCCCGAAGATGGCTATCATTTGGTCCAGAGATGGGCATGGTTCAGCATCTCGGACCCAACCTACTCAGCTTCCGACCTGGGAGATCTACCCAGCGGAAAATTGACGATCGTAGGCGAAAGATTTCGCAATACGATTTCAACCATGGATCCTTGATTAATGATGATACCCAACCCATTTTCCCTTCTTCGAAAATCATTCCTATTTCTGGTTGCCGGCGTTTTACTGATACAACCACAATCCGTAAAGCCAGAAATCCAATCCGCCCGGGCTGCTGCGATAGACACAGTTTGCCGCTTTGGAATTACCTCTCCCTTGGGAAGCGAGGGTTATGATATTGCCAGCATGGGGGTCGGGTCTTACCTGGATTGGGGAGCTGGATCCAATCCCAGTTTACCCAATGGGGTTGAATATATCCGTGTATTGCGCCTGCGTGATGACCTGTACCCGCAGACACTCGCCAACCTGCCTGATTGGATCCAGGCTAACCCAGGGAGTGTGTGGGTGGTTGGGAATGAACCGGACACCTATTACAGCGACCAGGATGGACTTCTCCCGGAAGTGTATGCTGACCGTTATTACGAATTAGCCACAATCATTCGCAGCCTGGACCCGACAGCCCGGATTACCTTTGGCAATATTGTTCAACCAACCCCCATCCGCATGCGTTATCTGGACCGAGTCTGGAACCAATTGGTAGCTCATGCCGGGAACCCGGCTGCAGTTTCAGATTTGATCGATTATTGGACGATCCATTCTTTTATATTGAATGAAAAAATGTACAGCTGGGGAAGCGGGATCCCACCTGGTTTTGAAAACGACCATGAGGATGCAGTTGAAATAATTGATTTTTCTGATACCTACTCTAGCAATATCTTCCAGCAACGCATTATCGCCTTTCGGAGCTGGATGGCGGGTAAAGGTGAGCGAGGTAAGCCTCTTTGGATTGTCGAATATGGCAGCCTGTTCCCCCCGATCGATCCGCCCGGTGGCCCTGATTATTACAATGTGAGCGATCAGGATACAGCGGACTATATGACGGCGACGTTCGATTTCTTGTTGAGTGCCTCTGATGAGCAAACCGGTCTACCCGGCGATGCGAACCAGCTGGTGCAGAGATGGTTCTGGTACAGCTTGAACGACCATCGCTATAACTTTGGAGGTTCCATCTTTGATCCGGATGATGAAAAGTTACCAACCCTGGTGGGAGAGGCTTTTATCGAGTATCAATCACTCAACCTGGCACAGCCTGATCTTTACCCGGCGAGCTTATCAATTGCCCCCAAATCCTACAACTCGGATCATACGTTGGTAAATTATCGATTGGATCTCACGATTGGAAATAACGCCTTCGCTGATGCCAGCTGCGCACAGCTCTGGATCTACGACGGAGACCCGGAGGCGGGAGGAACCCTGATTGCCGGACCCATCGCATCGAGTGTAATTCGGAATTATTACGGAGCCGGGTTGGTCACTGCCTACTGGATGGACGTTCAGCCATTGACTGAGCATACCCTGTTTGTTCGAGCCGAACCGATTGGGGTTGCCGACACCAATCCGGATAATAACCAGGCATCGTTCATCGTGTACACCGAGCTGCCGAAATTGCTGTACCTACCATTTGTCCATCGCTAAATGGCGTAGCGGAACAAACCGGTGTGCGCTTCCTGATCAGTATTGCTTTTGTGTGATCTTGACTTTCAGGTAGTTTGTCAATTATTCTTAGCTCATCTGAGGTGGTAAGTATGCACATTGGCTAATCCATTTTAGGCTTTATTGCGTTGCTATAGACTCATGCAGACGAGAAATTAAACTCCAGAGCTGGCTTACTCAAGCCAGCTTTTTTGTTTTATATCAACGTTGAAGGAAGCGGTAGCGCCCCCGACGGGATGCAAACTCACAACGGTCTGATCCGAAGGCAATTGTTCGTAATAAATTATGTTTCTAAAAATGCCCTGGCAGCTTGTAGGAATTCTTTTGCCTGTTCAATCAATTCACGCGCATCCTGGTCTATAACAAGTACATCGATACCTTAGTCACTTTCGATGCGTCGATCAAACGCATCGAGTAACCATCTATGGAATTTTGCATCGAATAAACTTGCTTTTATGTAATGTTCACCAAAAGCGCTATGCACACCTCCGTGCTTTCTAAAGCGCAATCCTTTTTCGTTTAATAGCGCCTCTGCAGTATAAAACATAGCATAATAAGCTCTTCCAGTAGAGAATTCGTTTAATCCATTATCAAGAAGTATATTAGCAGCTTCTATCGCCCGAGAAGCTTTCTGCAACAGTTGCTCCGAGCTTTCCTTCATACTGCAATACCCTCTTCACGGATATTCCGAAGGAGTGGAGAGTCGTAGGTTCTCCAATCATGCTCTCGAACAAAGTACCGGCTGATCGTGATACCAAATTCTAAGGAGAGGTTACTGATGATTTCGCTGGTCCGCTTTATTTCTGACGGGTAGCTATCCAGGTCAGTTAATACGATTAGGATATCTAGATCTGACTCTGGATCCTGTTCCTGCCGCGCATAGGAACCGAACAAATAGACTCCTCTCAATCTGGTGGCATAAATCAGGGATAATTCCTGTTTAAGTATCTTTAGTAATCGATCATACTGCAATATTTTCATGGATAGCCCTATCTCATTATACATGAAAAGCTTGGTGTCTTGGTAAGATTCGAACCCACAACTGTCTGATCCGAAGTTCGCCATTAGGGTTTTTATTGTGTGTACCTGGGGGTACATAGAGTATTATACGACTAAAAATCGATGAAAAAGCCACATTTTGGTGTCTTATTTGTACCTGGTTCACTGCGGTTGCAGTAAGGTTGCAGTAAAACTATAGACCATTAGGAGGATATTGGAAACACTAAATCCCCGTGTAGTTCTGATCAATCTGCTTCTCTCGGATGTACCCGTATAGGTATCCTCTCTCCTTTATAGAAATATTCGTGTTCAATTGAGTTCTATGGCATTGCTCGCACACACGAGACAACTAGAGATTATCTGGCTATAACAAACCTTCCACCAACAAGGTTTCTCAATACAGCGGTTTAAATGATCTGTAACTCTCAGATACGAGAAACTTCGGTAGATGGATTTTCAATCCTCTATTTCACTGCCTGTTTTAATGCTATCTATTTAAGGGGATAAATAGACTAATAGTTATCTGAGCAAACTAGGAAATAGCCCCAACTATAATTTATTGATTAGTGTATGGGCAGGAACGTTATATACAAGGGTAATAAACTAACTGAGCTTCTGAGATTTCTGAGAAGTGCATATCCCTTTGCGGATAGAGCCTCCTGCATTTTGAAAGAGGAATGAAGAGATATATAGTTCTCGTATACTTATTTACGGGTCAAATCCAGCACAAAGCTGTACATACCGGAAAAATACATTCCCTGTGTTATCCATATAGCTTAATAGGTAGAGCAGCATGATCGGCGCATTATGTCCACCTTAGTGCAGGTGCAAATCCTGTTAGGGATAAGGACCAGGCAGTGTGTGTGAAATCTAATATATCTCAGAAAGGGGATAATAGAATATCTACACTGTTAGTGAGATTAGAGTTAAGCTAGTTAACGCAAATCCAGCTTGCCCATGGTACCCGCCCCGATTGAAGCAGTGGCGTGGTTTACCGCTCATGGACAGACTATTTTGTGATTCTTACTACTCCTTCAGTAGACCCGGTGGGAGTTAAACCCACGTTTCCTTTGGCGCAAGAGGTGATTAAACACCGCAAGCCTCAGGGCGAACCCGTCACCCCCGATTAAACCTTATTTATAAACCACTGGCAAGTAAATCGAGTATGCTGGTGGTGGCCCTATCCAAACTCCACCATCCAAGTGCATTGGATCGCCATAATTATCTGAACCACCAGTTATTGTAAATTGATTCATACCTTCCGGCCAGATAGTCACATAAACACTAACCTGAAACGTGCCAGGTGGCATGGTGCCGAGGTCACACATTACATAAGAGGGGTCGCCGTTCCAAGGTTGTACTAAGACACAGCTAGTATCGCCGTTGATAGGGAAGAAGGGTCCGTCAAATCTTATCCAAGTGTTGTATGCCGCATCCCCATCGTTTTCGATAGTTATTGTAAAACACACAATCATACCAGGCATGAGTAGTGGTGGATATATAGGAACTCCGCATGGGGGTAAGGGCGGGTTTTGGCCCTCCCGGAAAACATACTCACCAGGAACAAAGTGGGCGTTTCCTAAGGGGGCTGCTGCAAGTGCAGGAGCCGCAATCAACAAAAAGCATAGCACTAGAACGATTAACTTTTTCATAGTATCTCCTTTGATCAACCCGCTTACAGTGTATGGGGATTTCAGCCTTACAACCCTCATCCGCTCCATCTATGTGCACTCCTGTGCGATTGTGCCGCCAGGGTATGCAATCAACACGTTTGTAGGCATATTTTGATTCTTACATAAGAATACGGGTTTGTCATGCGGAAAAACCCTTATTATCAAATGCCCTTGCGGGAATTTTATGATTCTTACGATGCTATCTCTCCTTAGGCTTGGAGAAACGGATCGTTTAAATTTATCTAAGTGTAGATGCTGATATTTACACACCACGCTCAATATACCACCAACCAACTATAAGCAACTTACAGAGTAGTTAGTTCAAAAATGATTAGGTTGCCCTTGTGGGCATTTTGTGATTCTTATGTGAGAATTATGCTAACATCGAAAGATTCCGTGACGGAATTATTTTTATATCCCCTAGGATCATTTATGTTTCTTAAAGATTTCTCAAATAGATAACAAGATAAACCTTTTGGTTAAGTGATTTTGATATCGGTTGCCAACCTGTAACGGTTGGATTGTCCAATATATCCAATCTTTAAATACTATAATTAAAAGTCCGTAATCCGAATACATTGAATCTGCAACTCAACATGAAGCAAGGAAGGCAATCCGTTGAAGTTATTGAGTTGTAAAGTAGACTAACCATACTCTATTCAGATCACCTAAGGAATAATAGATAATATTTCCAATGCTATATATATTTTGATTGCAACCGACTACTCTTTTCGCTTTGTTGATTACTTTTAATACCATATATAAGCTAGTAGTCTGTCATAGTGAATAAGATGGAACACTCCTTGCAACCAAACTGGGCAAGGAGACCTCAAGAATGCCCAAAAAACTGTACCTTATCAATCTAAACGACGAAGAACGCCAGGCATTGCTGGAAATGACCCGTAAAGGCAAAATCAAAGCGCGCCAGATGAAACGCGCGATGATTTTGCTGAAAGCTAACGAAGGGTCATCTGACCCACAGATTATCTCGGCCTTGAATGTCAGCCGCCCTTGTGTTGAACGGATCCGCAAGCGGTTTGTGCTGGGCGGTTTGGAGAAAGCATTGAACGAAGACCCGCGACCAGGACAGAGGCGCAAATTGGACGGTCGAGCCGAAGCCACCTTAATTGCAACGGCTTGCAGCCAGGTTCCAGAGGGACATGAGCATTGGACCCTGCGATTACTGGCAGGGAAGATGGTTGAGTTAGACATTGTGGACTCGGTTTCGTATGAAACCATCCGTCGAACGCTCAAAAAAACGAGATAAAACCCTGGCAGAAGGAAATGTGGTGTATTCCAGAGGCCAGTGCGGACTATGTGGCTTGCATGGAAGACGTTCTCGATCAATATGAGCGCCCCTATGACGCTCAATATCCACAAGTTTGCTTTGATGAAGGGTTGAAACAATTGATCGAAGAGACTCGCACGGGATACCCAGGCAAAGCGGGGCGCAAGGAACGCTATGATTATGAATACGAGCGCAATGGCGTCCGGAATTTGAACATATTTTACGAACCCCTGACCGGGAAGCGATATGTCCGGATTACGGAACGCCATACGATGATAGATTTTGCTCAGGGAATGAAATGGTTGGTGGATGTGCTTTATCCCAATGCGATCCTGATCCGGGTGGTTATGGACAACCTTGGCCCGCATAAACCAGCCTCTTTGTATGAAACGTTCCCACCCGAAGAAGCTCGCCGGATCCTCAAGAAGCTGGAGTTTCATTTCACACCCAAGCACGGCAGTTGGCTGAACATGGCAGAAATCGAGTTGAGCGTGTTCAGTAGAAGGTTGAAGCAGCACATACCCAATGAAACCATCCTCGAGAAGGAGGTCCAAGCGATTACAGATGAGCGAAACGGTGTCCATTCGATCATTAATTGGTAATTCCGGACTGAGGATGCCCGCATCAAATTGAAACAGCTTTATCCATCCATTTCAGCGTGACTGACTACTAGTTTGTGTCACCAATTTTTGGTTACCATCAACAAAGTCTGCAAATATAGCAGTAAAATGGCCAAAAGAAATAGATTATGAACCGATTAAATATCGACCTCCCTTCTGAATTGTAATCAATTCATAACCCCATTGATACCAATAAACGAACTGGTTTTGAGAATCAAATAATTCCGCCCTATCATAATAGTTATACCATACAGGCATTAAAGAGCTATTTCCGGCTTATTTCCCTATATATAGGGTGCGCTCGGCGATAGAAAATATGGGTTTTTAAAGAGTCCCCTGGCTGTCGATTTGTGAATGACACGCAGCAAACTCTATTCTGTATTATACAATAAAATAAATTCTTGCATGAGAAATATCGGAAAGTTCAGAAGATTATGATACAAAAAATTATCCCTCATTCTCAACCTTGATTATCCCAAATCAGCGTGGATGCATGTCAGCGGATGCTCGATGCCACCAAGCAGTTGATGTTTGCTCCTCTGACCAGATTGGCGGTCACATTCAGCTATATTATTTACTCTTCTCTGGAGTGCTTTTAGCCAATAGACCACTGCATCAAGGCGGCCAAATACCCAGGCTGGATGGCGCCGAGCACAAGGAGGAGATTGTCGGCCACCTAAGTTGGAAAACAGGCGTAAACGTCATCGTTCCTACCAACACTTCGATTTTCCTCCAATTTCCAAAAAAGATCTCGACCCGAAGGGTGCAGGCTGTGATCTTAATTGTGCAAAAGGAGGTTCATCATTTATGTTCGACTGTCTTAACCTCATCAACCTCTTCCTCTTTTTTATCCCCCCCTTGTAAGCCAGCTTTGAAGGAACTAATACCTTTGCCTAATTCACCGGCGATTTTGGCAATCCTTCCGACTCCAAAGAGTAAGATGATGATCGCCAGAAGAATAACTAATTCAGGTACTCCAAAACGAATAGGCATGTTCTATCTCCTTTTTAAGTATAACCTAAAACACACTTCTTTGTCATCCCATGCTCTTCAAAATTACAACATTCGGCATGATGGTTTCTGTTTACATAAATGTCGCCGATGGCAGACCGGTTACTGACTTAGGTTGGAAGCCAGTGAACATCAGAGCTGCCTGCGGATTCGCTGTTAATCAACATCTCCAACTGATGAGATTTTATCAAACTATGTTGTATATTTTTCCTCTGTGAGATATCGATCTCGGCTATCTGGCAGTACAGTAACAATCCGCGCTCCATTGCCAAGCTTTTTTGCTACTTGCATTGCTGCCAGTACATTTGCGCCTGATGACATACCACAGAACAAGCCTTCTTTTTCAGAGAGCTGGTGAGCCATATCAATAGCTTCATCGTTGGAAACGGTCAATACTTCATTGAGTATATTTGCATGTAAAATATCCAAAAGGATCCCGCCGGCAACCTCCGGAATCTTCGGAATTGCATCTATTCCAAACCGCAAATGAGGCGATTCAGCTGGTTCCACTCCGTAAATTGCAATCTTTGGATTGTGGGAATGCAGTGCCTGTGTCACACCCAAGAGTGTCCCACCTGTGCCTATTGAAGCCACGAATGCATCTACCTGCCCTTCGGTCTGTTCGAGAATCTCCTTCCCAGTTCCTTCCCGATGCGCCCGGACATTGTCGGGATTGCTAAATTGGCGCGCCCACCAAACATTCGGATCTGAAAGCTCCATCTCCAGGCATTTTTGCCTGGGAATAAATTCAACGACCGCGCCATGAATACCTGAATCTTTCGACTCCTGTTCCTTTTTCAGTGCTTCCGTGTCGATAATTTCTACTTCAGCACCATAGCTCTGAATGATTCTTAACCTTTCAGGAGTACATGATGTTTTAGGTGCAAAAACAAACATTCGGTAATGCAAGGTGGTTGCAACATAAGCAAATGCTGTCGCAGTGTTCCCTGTGCTAGCCTCGACAATAGAGATGCCAGGTTTTAGTTTCCCTGCTTTTTCTGCTCCTTCGATCATATATAAAGCAATTCGGTCTTTAATGCTACCACTCGGATTCAAATACTCCACCTTAACGTAGATTTCTGCGTCTAGTCCTTTAACGACTTCATGTAGACGGACTAAAGGAGTATTACCGATCCTGCTTAATAGATTCTCAACCTTTTCCACAACATCCTCCTATTTAAAAAAATGATTGTATTGAGTAAATCTGATATCGTAAACCTTTACAAATGCTCGCGTATTCCAAGTGTTGCTACTGCAGCACCTAGCGACATTATTACACCCGTGGTTAAAACAGCCGTCTCTAAACCTAAAAAATCTGCTAGGAACCCAGTTACCAAGGATCCTAAGCCTCCACCGAGGAGGGAAATACTAAAAACTAATCCAGCTGCTGTACTCGTCTTTTCTGGCAGTAGGTTTTGCGATACGGCTAAAGTATAGGATGATGATGAGAGTAAAATAAATCCAAGCAAGGCGACAAGCACCAGGGCTAACCAGCCTTCAACCTTTAATACACTATAAAGAATCAGTATGGAAATTAAAAATGAGAGTGCTGCATATGGTTTCCAACTCCTCCTGTCTGAAAGGAAACCTGCCAAGATTGCCCCTAATGCTCCAAACAGTTTAAAAATGGCAACCGATGCTCCAGCAATGATCAAGCCATAACCTCTCTGGTCAACCAATATTGGCAGGAAAACCATGATGGCTGTTTCAGCTCCCCCACGCAGTAACAAAACGGAGGCTAGAGCGATGAGTGGCCGAGATTTAAGTCCAGCAAATATATAGAGGGGACTATCTTTCTTAAGGACGCTCGCTATACTTGCAGCAAACTGTTTGAAAAGAAGCCCAGAAATTAATAAACCAGGTGCCAATAATAACCAGGTTGCCCTAAGGTCCACTGCAGTCACCAGCGAGGCGATAATGATCGACCCGAATGCGCCCCCAAGAGTACCGCCAGCCAAGAAGATTGCCAGTCCAAAACCTCGCGAATTACCGCTTGATTTGCGTGCCTCTGATGCTGCTTGCGGTCCAAAAAAGGATTGCCCAACGGTGGAAACCAAGATTAGTAATACAAGGATGAAATAGCTAGGAGCAGATCCTACAGAACTCATGGCAAGCGCAGTGAGAGCCAGACCAACTGGAAACAAAAGCTTGGTAGTTCTATCAGCAAAATAGCCACCGATCGGCTCAAAAACAGCCATGCATGCTCCTCTTAGGAATACCAACCAACCTGCTGACGAAAAGGGTTGGTTAAACTGGTGGAGCCACACAGGTAATAAAATGAAAACAAAACTGGTGTACAAGTCGCTCATAAAATGACCAGCACTTAGCAAGGCAAGGCTTCTTGAAACACCTCCTTTAGGGTTCATACTGGCGGTAATTAAGCGCTCTGCTAATCTATCCGATCGTTTCTTTTTAGCAGGAATCACAGGAGAAGACGTTTCAGCGCTCCCACTGGGAGGAATTAGGATATCATCCATCAAATACCCTTGGTTCCATTAGAATATGAAGAGTACTCCAGCATTAAAACATTAGGCGGAGAATACTTTTCAAATTTGATTAAAATTAACTCCATAAACGTCTGCAGCTACCTTTTTAAACGATTCGAAATCAGCACTCACTACAGGAGGCTCAGGTTGATTCCCGGCAATCACCGTGAAATCCTTTAATCCGCATGAACTACTGACCACCACACTAACCGTGCCATCAAGGTTTGTTGTTTTGGCCAGCTTGCTCAATCCAGCAAATGCAATAGCAGCTGTACACTCCGCAAAAACTCCCTCTCGAGCCATTTCTTTCTGGGCAGTCACAATTTCACTATCCGTTAATTTCAATGCTTTCCCACCCGATTCGTGAACAGCCTTCCAACCGATTAAACTATTCCTGCTGCAGGCTACACCACGGGCAACAGTTGTACGAGCTCTATCAGGATCAACTTGTACAAGAGGCTCCTCACGCTCACACGCTTCAGCTAAGGGACCTCCAGTTGCAGGTTCAGTTGATACCATGCATGGAGTGTGACCCACCAACCCCAATTGCTTTAATTCCTTGAAGCCTTTCCATATACCATAGAAAGATTCCGAGAAGCCATTTGGCACGAATACATAATCAGGTGGATTCCAATTTAAATCTTCGCAAATTTCATAAGCAATTGGTTTATACCCTTCATGACCGAAGGGATGCAAGGAAGGGATCACCGTCATGTTTCCAATCGGGTACCACCCACAATGTTTCATGCCCTCCCGCATGAGAGTCCAGCGCCCTTCAACATCAGTAACAAAAAGATACGCCCCATAGATTTGAATCAGCGTCCTCATAGTTTGGTAATAACCCGGATAAGTAAAAATTACTGCTGGAAGGTTTACTTTCGCAGCATACGCGGCCATTGCGGCTCCGTGATTCCCAGAGGTGGCAATCGTGACAGCTCTTGCTCCCTGTTCTACTGCCATTGAGACAGATACGGCCGCATGACGATCTTTGAATGAAAAGGTTGGGTTTCTTCCTTCATCTTTTATATATACACACTTTGCCCTTAGTTCTTTTGCTGTCCTTTCACAGCGCACGAGTGGAGTTGAACCCTCTCCCAAAGTAATACGATTCGCATCTTCCCTGACTGGAAGGAGTTCTTGAAACCTCCAGACCCCCATTTCCCTCGACCGTTTAGTAAAGAAATCCCGGTCTACGATTTTGGATAGTTTGCTGTAATCATAGACTGCCGAGACGCTGGAGATGAAATTGTTTGTCTTGCACACAGGACAACCCTCAAACGGAGGATTGTCGATTGGGAACTCTGCCTGGCAATTGACACATCGAAGATTGGTTACGAAGGTTGACATATATTCTCCCTTAAAAAACGTAGAATGCATATATCAGCAATTATCTATCGGGGTCTTCACTCGCAACGAAAACAAGCAACGAAATGTTCACCCCCAACTGATAATAAGTCCGGTTCAATCTCAAAGCATTTTTCCATAGAGACCGGACAGCGTTCCGAGAAGCGGCAACCTTCGGGTAGGTTGATGGCATCTGGCACTTCACCCTCTAACACGATGCGATGGCGATGAAATTTTGGATTGGGTACTGCCACAGCAGATAAAAGAGCTTTTGTGTAGGGGTGGAGGCCCTTCCCCACTATAGCTTCCGTTGGTCCAATCTCAATGATCTTACCCAGGTACATAATACCCAGCCGGTCTGTTAGATATCGCTGATTGGAAAGATCGTGAGATATGCAGATAGCTGCCAAGTCCATCTCTAATGCTAATGAACGAATTAATTCGATGACCCCGGCACGGACGGATACATCCAACATTGACACAGGTTCGTCAGCCACTAGCAAACGAGGTTGTAGGGTTAAGGCTCGGGCGATGCAAATTCGCTGGCGTTCTCCTCCGCTCAATTGGTGTGGGTAACAGTTAAAGTACCTGGTCGGATTATGCAGCCGGACACTTTCCAGCGCGAAGGTTGCTCGCCTTTTCTGCTCTCTTTTATCTTTGATTCCGTGGATGACGAGAGGCTCGATAACCGCATCATAAATCGTAAACCTTGGGCTCAAAGATTGATATGGGTCTTGAAAAACCAATTGCGCGTGCGAACGAAAGTCAATCATCTGCGCCTTGGTGAAGGAGGCCACATCCTGGCCTTCGAAATAGATTTTTCCGGCGGTTGGCTCAATACCTCCGATTACCGTCATCGCTGTTGTCGTCTTTCCACATCCGCTTTCTCCTGCCAGACCCAGTACCTCACCCTTACTGACACAAAAAGAGACCCCGTCAACTGCTTTGACAAGTTGTTCTTTCTTGCCCATTATTGAGCCTATAAAACCGTTACTTAGACGGAAATGTGTTTTTAATCCCTTCACTTCTAGAACAATTTCAGAATTTAGCCGTTTTTCTATATTACTTTCGCTTGTTTCCATGTAATTGCCCTTCCAGCCATTTCTCGTAATTGTTCTATATCACCGATCCGATGACATGCTGCTTGGTTGTTCAAAGCAGTTACATCCATCGCCGGTTCCTGGTGTTGACAGATTTCCAGGACAAACGGACACCGGGGAGCAAATCGGCATCCCTGCGGAGGGTTAACCAGATCCGGTGGTCCTCCGGAGATCGAAATCAACTCTTTCTTTGGCCCATACACGCTTGGGTAGGCGTTCATTAAACCGAGCGTATAGGGGTGAAAAGGTCTCTCGAACAACGATTCTGAATCAGCATTTTCCACGATCTTGCCAGCATACATAACTGCAATCCGTTGGCAGCCTTCAGCAACAATTCCAATATCATGTGTAACAAACATGAGTGATGCATTGGTTGTATGGTGGATCTTTTCGATCTCAGTGAGAATCTGATCCTGCACCAGAACATCTAATCCCGTAGTAGGTTCATCGGCAATGATTAATTTCGGCTGCAATGCCAATGACATTGAAATAACCGACCGTTGCTTCATTCCGCCACTAAATTGGTGTGGATAGTGTTTTAATCGTTTTGGATCCAATCCTACTAATCCAAAAAGTGAAGCCGCCTTTTGTTTTGCTTTTCGCCTGGTGATCCGCTCATGGGCAAGAATGGCCTCGCTAATTTGATCACCGATCTTAATGACAGGATCCAGGGAATTCATTGCTGATTGGGGTATATAAGCGATATCTCGCCATCTTATTTGGTCTAGTTCGGCTCTTTTGACCGAGAACAAATTTTGCCCCTGGAAATTAATTTCTCCCTCAGCTAGTAAAGCATTACGGGGTAGCAAACAGAGGATGCTTTTTACTACCGTAGACTTTCCACAACCGGATTCACCAATCAATCCCAAGTTTTGTCCTTGCTCAATTTCAAAACTTATACCATCGACTGCCTGGAGAATCCCGCGCTTAGTCATATAGTGGATCTTCAAGTTTTTTACTTCCAGTAATGGCATAAGGCCTCCATGGAAAGGTTAATAAATAATTTACATCTCTCGCAATCGAGGATTAATGGTTTCTTCATACGAGCGTCCAATAAAGAACGCAGATAAGACCAGCAAGACGATGCAAAGACCGGGGAAAAATCCCCACCACCAAGCTACCCGCATTCTCTGCGATGAGAAGCAATAAAATAAGATCTGCCCCCAGCTTATTGTATTTGGATTGCCCAAACCTAAAAAGCTTAAGGATGCTTCAATTAAAACTGCATCGCCAGCAATAATGAGACTGTACAGAAAGCTCAACGGTATTACGTTAGGCATAATATGGCGATAGATTATTCGGCTTGAACTGGCCCCCATTGTTTTTGCAGCGGAGATGAAGGGACGCTCTTTTAACGTAAGAACCTGGGATCGGATCACTCTGGAGGTTGTTCGCCATAAAATACTCGAAATTACGAGCACCAGAACCATGTCACCACGCCCAAAGATCAATACTGCCACCATCGCGAAAGGAAGAAATGGGAGGCCGTAAGCAATGTCGGTTAATCGCATCAAGAACAAATCTACTTTCCCACCAAAGTACCCGGCAATCAGCCCAATATTCGTTCCAATGAAGGCTGCTCCGAAAGCTGCGGATAGGCCGATCACCAATGTCCGCCTGGTACCCCAAATGATCTGAGAAAGCAGGTCCTGCGCCATTAAAGTCGTTCCAAATAGATGCTCCCATGAGGGAGGCTCCAGGAACGCCAGGTCGCCATTTAGATGATAGGTCTCTTTATACGGCAGATACGGGGCCAGATAGGGAGCAAAAATGGCCATTATAAAGAAAACCGTCATTCCGATCAAGCCGATGCGCCCAAAAGCGCTCCCAGTGATGATCTTAAACTGGTTGAATATCCCTCTGCCAATAGACCGTATAGGACCCAGGAGCCCCGGGGATCTAGTTTCCTCATCGTTGCAGTTTTGATTTTCTACCATAAATCATCACTCCAATCTTATCCGTGGGTCGAGCGCGGCGTATGCAATATCTGAAATGAAGTTAAGTCCTACAACTACCACAGCCAACAAAAAGAAGCTTGCCTGGGCTAAAGGATAATCATAAAGACTGACCGCATTAACGATCTCACGACCAAGCCCTGGCCATGAAAAAACGGTTTCTACCAGCACCTCCCCCCCCATGATATGGCCTACCATCATCGGTACGATGCTCACCACGGGGAGCAGGGCATTTCGTACCCAATGGTTGTAGATCACCTTTCGCTCTCCAATCCCTTTGGCACGAGCCATCTCAATAAAATCTTCACCTTGAGTTTCCAGCATACTATTTCGCATGGTCATCAATGGCTCAGCGATAAAGTGCAAAGTGATGATGGATAATGGCAGGATAAGGTGACGTAGAAAATCAAGGTTCACAAATTGATCATAAAAGTTCTTAGGTTCATACCCTGGTGTTCTCATGCCTGCTGCGGGTACCCAATTAAGGATATAAGCGAACAACATTAATGCCAGCATGGAGGTCCAAAAGGATGGTAAGGCCTTTATTGTAAGGGATCCGACAATGGTGATTGAGTCAAACTTGGTAGCCCTGCGCGCCGCTGACAAACCACCCATGAGCAGACCTATGATCAGAGCAAGTAGGGCGGCAGGACCAATCAATACAAGCGTATTAATAAACCTGGGCCAAAGAATTTCCATTACTGGCTCGCGATACCGGAAGGATACCCCCATGTCTCCTTTCACCAGGTTGGATATATATAACCAATATTGCACATAAAGTGGCTTGTCCAGCCCGAATTGATGCATCAAAGCTTGCTTTGCTTCGGGGTCTAATGCTGGGGATATTACAACGGCTGTAGGGTTACCTGGCATTACCCTAAATAAAACGAAAGCAATGGTTGCAATAAAAAAAAGCGTCAAAATCATTAATAAAAATCGTTTGACAATAAATATCCGAAGCTCCATTTACTTTTCTCCTGATGCAAGTAGGACCTCTGAGCCAGGCAGGGTTCCAGTTATAAAGAAATTTCTTTTGGTAAACATGCAACATTGATTGTTTGAAACCAACTCCAAAACTCAGAAGTCCTAAAGCATCACTCCAGCTATCGTATAGTTATCATCTCTCCGGGCTGCTCCTTGGCAGGAAATTTGCCCATCCATCCGGATCCCGGGATGGGACCCGGATGGACTTTTAAGGTGGGAAAGAAACCCCGAGATTAATAAACCTGGCAAGTATGATCAAATGGTCCATGATTATCGTTCTTGCCCTTGGACTGATGGAAATTACACAAGCCCGGTGTCAATTACCCGTTTGTCATTCTCAGGTGTTGGATAGTACATATTTCCTTCTTCGTCCCATGTATAACCTGCGTCCAACAGGCTCTGCTTCGCTTTCTCCGGGTCGTAGGGGAAGGCAGGCAGATTGTTGTTGTGCCAGAATTTCAGGGATGGGGCGATAATCGAGCCACCAGGGTCTCCTGCGCCGCGTAATACCACCTTGATAATATCCGGGGTCGGCTGCGAGAGAGCGAGTGCATTCCTGAAAACCTTGTCATTGAACGGCTCGAGCCGGGTATTGCAATAAAAGGCTTCCATACCAAACTCGGTTACCTTCTCGATCTGGATATGGGGTAATCCCTGCAGTTGGTCCACCTGTGCGATCGTCAGGATTTCACCTACCGTATCAATATCGCCGGCCTCCAGTGCGCCCAGCATACCATCCACACTGCCATATACGACATGCAACACACCTTCAGCAAGAGCAGGCTCGAAGTGATCCGGATTACGCACGAGTTTTGACTCTTCCATAGTGCGCATATAATCGAATTTCCAGGGTCCGCTGCCAATTGGCTGCTCATTCGGGATCTCCAGGGGATTGGATATATTTTCCCAAATATGCTTTGGCAGGATGAATACCGCGCACAGGACATTAGAAATGAATGGAACAAAAGGAGAGGTGAGGGTGAACTTTACTTTATCCGGAGCAACCACCTCAGCCTTGTCCAATATTGCTAAACCGGAGGCAAAATAAACCGCGCTATTCGCTTTTGCATAGTTAAAGGTAAAGGCGACATCTTCAGCGGTCAACGGCACTCCGTCATGCCAGGTTAACCCTTCACGAACGGTGACCTCGTATTCACTGGCGCTGATTGCATCAATGGATTTGGCAATCCAGGGGACTGGCTTTCCTTCAGGATCAACCCTGCCCACCATATCATAGATCAGTGAGAGGAACTGAATGTCCTCAGGATTGGAAGCAGCCATCGGATTGATGGAATCAAAATCACGAGCCAATCCGATCCGGAGGACTTTTTGGTCAGTTAACGGCTTGAAGGTTTTTATTGACCAGAAGTTATAGACTGGATTTCCGACAAAGATGGTTGGATCACCAAAGGTCGTTTTGTTGTAAACGCCAGCCAGGTGCAGGTTGGTCGTGATGTGGTAAGGCTGGGCATCGTATAACCATGCCTGACACTGATCAACCAGTTCTTTTCGCTTCGTAACATCCGTCTCTTCGCGTTGGGCTACCGCCAATGCGTCATATTCCGGGTTGGAATAACCCGAGATGTTTGATCCAGTGGGTCCAGCATTACCGGAATAGTAGTACTTGTATAGCCAGGTATCCGGTTCCATTCGGTCAGGATTGGGATCATGATGGATGAAATATACCTGATACTTCTTGTCATCCCAGGCTTGTTCCACCATCACCGTACTGGCCACCGGCCACTGTTCTGCCGGAATTCCCAGCGCTTTCCATGCATCGCAGGTCATGCGCGAAATCTCGAATCTTCTTGGGTCTCCGCTGGCTGTCGTTGTCATTGCCTGGAAGGCTTCTAGCTTTTTGCCATGGGTAACTGCTGCCGGTGCTTCTGTAGGTACTTTTGTAGGTACTTTTATAGCTGCTTCTGTCGCCTCCAAGGCGGGAGCACACCCGGGCAATCCAATCACAACACCTGCAGCCATGGTCACTCCAGCAGCTTTAAGAAAATCTCTACGTGTAAAAAATTTCGGTTTCATTTTTCCTCCTCAAATTGGGTGAATATGAATATCCTACTTTATTGTTTTGATGAGAATCTTTCCTTGGATGTTCCAACTTCAAAGCAATCACACTGTATTTTCTAGTCAGGCTGATCTTGAAAAGAAGCGATCCCTGTCGGTTAATTTTTCGAATATGAAACCTCCTCTCTAACAGGGTTCCTGTCGCTCTCAAAAAACCCCAGGCTAAAATACCGCGATGCCTGATCTGGAAGCAATGTCACCACAGAATGGTCATATCCAACTTTCTCGAGAACTGACAAGGCAGCCCAAATATTCGCCCCGGATGAAGGACCAACGGATAGTCCCTCCTCTCGAGCCAATCGCCTAGCCATATGCCACGCCTGGGCAGAAGAAACCCGGATGATCTCGTTGACCTTGCTTAAATCGAGAATGGCCGGGATGACACCATCACTAATTCCCTGGATACCATAAATCGTCGGTTCATCGACTGAGTCCAAAGTTGCCTCGGCGGGTTCCACGGCAAAGATCTGGATATCGGGATTTGCCTTACGCAGGATCTTGGAAATCCCCATTAAGCTTCCCCCGGTGCCAATTCCCGCTACAAAAACATCGACCTTCCCGTTCGTTTGTTCAAGAATTTCTCTTCCTGTCTGCTCATGCGCTCTCGGGTTGGCTGGATTTGTACTTTGACCAAGCATATACATGGATGGATCCGCTTTCACTATATTTGCAGCGATTTGATTCCGCACCATCCGGGCTGCTTTTTCCCGATATAGGGATTGAGATTCAGTCCGTAAGCTTTCAAAAGCCGTGCCACCCACAGGAGTCAGGATTACTTTGGCGCCGAAGTGTGCTAAAAGTTGCAGGATTTCCTGGTTTGTATCCTCGGTCGTTACAATCACGACATCATATCCCTTGATAGAACCAATAGCAGCCAGCGAAATCCCCGTATTGCCACTGGATGTTTCGACCAATTTTGTAAATCCAGGTGTAATCTTCCCGCTTTGCTCGGCATCTACGATCATTTCCAGAGCCATTCGGTCTTTTAAGCTGCCGGTGGGATTCATGAACTCACACTTGGCTAGAATCCCCCCTCCGGGTTTGCTGACTACCCGGCTTAATTGGATCATTGGAGTGTTACCGATCATATTTAGGGCAGACATTGAAATTGCCATCCTTGACAAAGATCCTCCTCCAGCGTATCGATCGTACTTATTTAATTAATGGGTAAGAAAACGCTGAATTGAGAAGCGCCGGGGTGAATGGGGTGATCTGGTTCTCTGGAATTTCACTCCGGGAGGGTAAGAATGAAACTGCTACTTGTATTGAGTTTATATAATGCTCGGTTATGAGGGGAATCACTTTCTCGGTATCCCGTGAACGCAAGGCGAGAAGGATCCTATATTTTTCATTCAAGGGATCTATTGGGGTATATTCTGGTGATTGATAGAGGATGGAAATAATTCGCTGTGACTCGTTATCTAGGGAGTGGATAAACATGGACAAGCGTCGATTTTCAGCGTATGCGATGATCAAATCATGGAGTTTTCTAAATTCATTGGAGGCAGCTAATCCGCTATTCTCATTAAATTCTGCGACCGCACGTTTATATACCAACTCCATGTCGTTGAGTTCTCTCTCCGGTATACGCATCACTGAAGTTCGGGCGGCTAGAACTTCTAGCGCCCCCCGGATTTCATAGAGCTCCCGCGCATCTTCCTTGGTAAGCTGGGTGACAAAAGTGCCCATATATGGGATTTGTTTGACCAACCGTTCATTCTCAAGCTGGCTTAATATTTCGCGGATGGGAGTGCGACTCAACCCGAATTCGATACTTAATTCATTTTCCCCCAGGTTTTCACCTGGCCTAAGCACGTTCAATAAAATCCTTGATTTTATTGTATGGTATGCTTTTTGTTTTAGGAGGGTGGCAAAAGTTCTTTTAGTCATTTGTCTTTTCGAAAATACTTGTGTATTCAACTGTATTAATATATTGTATAATATAACAGGTTGTTTGTCAATCAACCGTTTCACTTACTGAATTAAGGAGAGAACGATGCATAAAGAACGAATAGAAATTTGGCAGCATGACCATACATTTGGCATTGTGAAAAGGGAAAACGAAAAACGAACCACCATCGTTGTGGTGATCACGTTTATTACCATGGCCTTGGAAATTTTCGTCGGATGGTTTTCAAATTCGATGGCCCTATTTGCAGACGGCTGGCATATGGGCACCCATGCATTTGCCCTGGGGATCTCAGTGCTGGCGTATGTCCTTGCAAGAAAGTTATCAAAAGACGAGCGCTTCACCTTTGGAACCTGGAAAATTGAAATTCTAGGAGCCTACTCAAGTGCGGTTATCCTGGGTCTCATCGGTTTGATCATGGTTTACACCTCTGTGGAAAGATTGTTGAACCCGATGGATATCGCCTATGATCAAGCGCTTATCGTTGCTGTTATTGGCTTGCTCGTCAATTTTACTTGCGTATTCATCCTTGGGTTTAAAAACCATTCACATGGAGTTGGGCATGACCATGACCACGGAGATCATCAGCATGAGGCTCATGATCGTGGAGAACATCAACATGACGACCATGACCACGACGATCATCAACATGATGACCATAACTACGGAAACCAATCCTTTTCCCAGAGTAAAGACCACGCGGATTTGAACCTGAAATCATCCTATTTACATGTTCTTGCAGACGCACTCACTTCTGTGTTTGCGATTGTTGCCTTACTCGGGGCAAAATTTTTACAATTTAACTTTCTTGATCCTTTCATGGGGATTGTAGGAGCTGGCTTGATCATTCGATGGTCATTTTTATTGCTGAAGGAGACATCCAGCATTCTACTTGACCGCCAGGTTAATGCTCCCCTTGCGAAAACCATCAAAGAAAAATTGGAATCCGATGGGGAAACCAGGATTAGCGATATGCACTTATGGAAGGTAGAACAGAATAGATATGCTTGCATTATCTCTCTGGTAACCAGCAAGGATTTCCAGATTGATAATTTTAGGAAAAGATTAAATCATATACACGAGTTGGTCCATGTAACCATTGAGGTGAACACCTGCCAGTACAATATCATTTAAGGCAGTTATATATATCTATCTCACAAAAAAGGAGAATTGTCATGATCAAAACAACCATCGACCAATTGAAGTTTAGTGAAACTAGAATTCTGGCTGAATATTTTGGCACCATGCCTTTGACAGAAGGTGGATTCAAAATATTCAACCCTGCTGAAAAGCCTCAGGAAGGCCACACGCATAATGTAAATGAAGTCTTGGTCTTTATCCAGGGGAAGGGTGAAGTTTCAGTTGATGGCAAAGCATATCCAGTGAAAACAGGCGATGTGATCATCCTGAAACCGGGAGAGGCTCACAAAACCAAGACCTCGGATGTAGATCCGTTGGTCGCGGCTTGGTTTTGCATGGAGAGGTAAAGTTAAATCGAATTTTCCATTGAACTCGTTGCCAGTGGGAAAGTGAGTGCACCGATATTGATTGGCCGCGATCACCTCGACAGCGGCTCGGTTGCCAGTCCCAACCGCGAAACCGAAGGCATGCGCGACGGTTCCGATGCCATCGCGGATTAGCCCTTACTAAATGCACTTGTCAATGCGGTGGGTGGTGCTACCTGGGTAAGTTTACACCACGGCGGCGGTGTAGGCATTGGATATAGCATCCATGCAGGTCAAGTTATCGTCGCCGACGGAACAGAGGCAGCTGCGCGCCGCCTTGAGCGCGTTCTTACAACCGACCCAGGCATGGGCGTTATTCGCCATGGCGATGCAGGTTACCCCGAGGCAATGGCTTTTGCTGATCAACACGATATCCAAATACCAATGAGGAAAGACCTTGGAGTGTCAGTCGTGAATAAATTTGATGGTAATTCCCCGGATGCTTCAGAACTTTCGGGGAAATCAGTTACCCTCGATGGAAAAGCACTCACGATTGAACAAGTTGTTCGCGTGGCACACGGCGTGGCTGGGATGCTGGGTCACTCCCTGGCTACCTTAAGACCCGCTATGCTCACTTAGCTCGCTTTGCTCGCTATGCATTGCTCGCTTCCCTCGCAATATTCCAGAGACCCAGGATGAGGCAGCTCGAGTGATGGATGAAATTCTCACTCCGATCCCGATCGATCTCAGGGAACTGGATCGAAAATGAGGTAAAAATCAGTCTGAGATTTGTCTGAAATCTGTAGGACCGGCTTCCAGTGTGATCTGAAGGCCGGTCTGTTTTTACGTCGCTATTAATGAGTATTTTTACCAATAAATAGTCCAGCAGGTCCGTATAATTACCCTTTACTCTTCCTCATACCAACAATCCCAACAATGACGAGCCCCATCCATTCTCCACCACCTAGGAGTGATGAAGGTTGTGTAGGTGTGAGGATTCCATTGTTGGATTTTATGACCAGAGGCAAGTAAATTGGATAGATGGGAGTGGTGATACTGACCAGCGTTGTTTCAGTAAGCGAGCCGACTGAGTTAGTAGCGGTGACCGTGGTTGTGTAGACTCCATGGACAATATAGGTGTGGGTGATGGTTTCTCCGCTGCCATTTGAGTCGTCACCAAAGTCCCAAGTGAAGATGACATTCGTACCGCTGGAAATAGTGGCGGTGAAGGTGGTGGCTTCTCCCAATAGGGTGGGGCTGTCATTAATTGCAGTTAGACCTTCGATGGGTTGGTCAGTGATGGTAATCAAATGGGTGTCTGAAACCGAGCCTCCGATGTTGCTGACTGTAACGGTGATGGCATAGGTGCCGGGCACCTCGCATGCCCAGCCGAAGGTATCAGTCAACCCGCTGGTATGCGTGATGGGTAGTAGACTATCTACCTGCCAAGTGTAAGTGAGTGGCAAAGTAGTGGAGATAGGCTCAACCGTGGCGGTGAAGTTGACCAACGAACCCACGAGAGCCTCACTTGGACCGGAAATGTTAACCATACCTGGAGATACATATTGACCTTCTAATTCATATGAACCAATATCGCAGACTGCCCAGCCATCTCCATCTCCATCCAAAGGTCTAGGTACACCACGCTGATCGGTGGCTGGGCACTGGGCGTCATCCCCGGAGTCAATGGCTGGACTTTGGGGTAATAAGGCGTGTGTCCATGTGGGTCCGCCGTTGTCCTGCAAAGGACTCAAGAGCGGATCGGTGTTGGGCATTGAGCCATTGGCAGGATCGAAGCCGCAGGTGTCATCCGAGGAGATGTTGTGCCCACCGTCGATGATTGCGCTAGAACAGTCCCCTCCCGTTGGGTTATTAGCTATGATAGTATTGATCGCTGTTAGCGTCCAAGAATTATGGACGCCACCACCATCTTCAATCGCATTATTGCCCAGTAGGGTACTGTTATATATGGTAACCGTAGCCATGTTACGGATACCACCGCCTATAGAATCTGCATTGTTGTTGGACAGGGTACTGTTGCTGATAATAAGCGAACCACCATAATTATAAATTCCGCCACCTTGTGAAGCGTTATTGCCTGCGATGGTACTTTTCGTGAGATACAATGTGCTGTTATTATAGATACCGCCCCCAAGAGAGGTTATATTTCCTGAAAAAGTGCTCTCACTTAGAACCGCCTCCCCAACGAAGTTATAGATGCCACTACCGTGGTTATCGGAGAAAGTGCTGTTTGAGATATTAAGAACACCTGCATTATTGAGGATTCCGTCACCGTTGTTACCTGAGAAGGTGCTGTTGGTTACGGTAAGAATGCCCATGTTGGCGATACCACCTCCCCAGGTAGAAGTATTGCCTGATAGGGTGCTACCAATAATAACTACTGTACCATTATTGGCAATGCCTCCTCCCGCATCAGCATATCCATCAACGAGATGCAGACTTCGAAGCGTTAGATCAGCTCCTGTGTCGGTATAAAATATTCGCACGCTGTTACCACCATCGATCGCAATCGCACCCGCACCATCGATTACCAATGGACCACCGTCAGTAATGGAGAGCTGGCTGATGATGGAGATCGTACCTTCCACATCGAAGGTGATCGTGTCGGTGATGACTGGATCCCCTGATCCGCATGCATCCACCTCACCATTGGTATTGGCAGCCTGGATCGCTTCGCGCAGGGAGCAGTCGCCATCACTGTTCAGCTCATCTTCAAGGGTGGTGACGATCAGTTGTTCGGGCTCGAATTCATAAGAACCAATATCACACACTGCCTCGCCATCCCCATCTCCATCCAGTGGTCTAGGCACATAGCGCTGATCGGTGGGTGGGCACTGGGCATCATCCCCGGCATCAATCGCCGGGCTACCTGGCAGTAAGGCATATGTAAACGTATGACCACCATTGTTCTGTAACGGTCCCAGCAGCGGGTTAGTATTGATAAGATCCCCCGTATTAGAAAATTCGCAGGAGTTACCACTATCCAAATTGTAGCCGTCGGAGGTAATCGAAACACTGCCTCCGCAATTTTCGCTTGTATTGTATGCAATGATTGTATGCTTGAAATTTGTAGGACCGTTGTTGTATATCCCTCCTCCTGAGGTGGCAATATTACCTTCAATGGTAACATTGATAAATTTCAAATTACCAAATGGGCCAGGATCAGCCAAAATACCACCACCATTTCCCCCGGCGCTGTTTCCGGACAAGGTGCTATTTATAATTGTAAGCTTGCCCCAAGAGTTGATGCCACCACCATTAATTCCTGTTGTATTTTCAGACAAGGTGCTATTGGTGATGGTCATCGTTCCAGAATTGATGATGCCACCACCAGCATCATCCGCGTTATTGCCTACCAAGGTACAGTCGGTAACGCTCATCGTACCATCATTTCCGATGGCACCACCTTGAATTGCGTTATTGCCTGGCAGAATGCTATTGGTGATGGTCAGAGTTCCCCCGTTTTGGATGCCGCCGAAGTGTTCTGCAGTGTTTTCCGAAAGGGTACTATAATTGATACCCAACAAGCCCCAGTTACTGATACCGCCGCCTTCTTCTGCGTTGTTACTGGACAAGGTGCTCATGATGATGGACAGCGTGCCAAATCCAGTGTTGAGGATACCACCACCGGAGTAATATGCGTTATTCCCAGATAGGATGCTATCGGTGATGGACATCGAGCCCCAGTTGTAAATTCCAGCGCCATACGAGATGGCAATGTTATTGGAAAATGTGCTAGCCCAAATGGTCAGTGTACCTAAGGAGTTGTAAATTCCTCCACCATTTGTTGCATCGTTAGCAGTGATGGTGCTTTCACTCACTGCCAATAAACCAAAATCGTTATAGATACCGCCACCATCAGCACCCGCATGGTTACTAGATACCGTGCTGTTACTCACAATGAGTGTACCCTGATTGTAGATCCCACCGCCTTGACCAGCAGAACCATCACTGAGGGTCAGGCTTTGCAGTGTAATGTCTGCACCTTCATTTACTTGGAATATTCGCACGCCATCTCCCCCGCTTATCGTAATTGTGCCTGCACCATCGATCACCAATGGACCTCCTGTGCTGATATTCATTTGGGTATTCAGTATGATCGTGCCTGCCACAGAGAAGTCGATGGTATCGGTGTTGACTGGATCCCCCGCTGGACAAGCATCTATAGGAGAATTAAGGTAGGCAGCTTCAATGGCTTCACGCAGAGAGCAGTCGCCATCGCTATTCAACTCGTCATCCAAGGTGGTGACGAGTAAATTAGATTGTATTTTAATTGGTTTTTTTGCCAACTCCTCACCCACCCACCATTTCGAGAAATGGGTCTCAGAGGCCAGTGCCTGGCTGGACGTCCCCGCCAACCAAATCAACATACTGATAAACAGAAATGCAAAAATAAACGGAACGGAAATGCGGATAATCTTATTCATAGCTATTCCTCCCCAATATAAATAAAATACCACTGACAGCCTGCCAGCGGTATTGATGAATGGCGCACGTGATTTTGTCTACCCGCCCTTGATGAATCCTCAATGTATGTGAACTAATTCTATAATATTATATGGTAAAAATTAAAAAAAATCAATATAGCCCACCGAAAGGTTAGTGAAATGAGGAGATAGTGCCACTCAATAGTGAACGCGGGTGATCGATAATTGAATTTTACTTCGCTCGCTTCGCTCGGAGTCGATGACCCTAGAGGGCACCGCCTTGACTCCTGGGTAGTGGTGGCAAGTAAATGAGCAAATGCCTCCAGGGTGGTCTTGAGACCGGTCATTTTTTCACCAGGCTCTATCCTGGGAGCTCTCTGGATGTGCTTTAAATGTGCTTTAATTGGGCCTGCCGGGTGGAAATTTGGGAATCAGCTCAATTTTATCGAGTAAAATAGGCGCCCCCGGCGGGATTCGAACCCACAACCGCCTGATCCGAAGTTTATATACTGATTTATGCCCTATGGAAGCTGAATGCTTCCCGCCTAATCTTGAGCCTGTCGGAGTTCAAGTCGGGGTGAGTCGATTTGCTCAATGGGAATGGTCCTCTCGGTAAGTGATATTTCCTTTCGCAATGATCACGATAAGCACTGGATTAGTTTAATAGATTAAACAATCACCGATATGATCTGACCCAACGATGCATCTCGTGAAATATACATTGTTCGTCCAGGTAACAACATTAAACAGCCGTATAAAAAAATCCAATTCTATGGATTTTTTACTCTCTATTCACCCTATTCATAAAATTAAGCATAATCTCAACTGCAATGTCAATCTGAAGTAAGATTGTTAAATGGTCCGCATTTGGGATGACTGCCAATTCCGACTTATTTACCATCCGGTACATTTCCAATGCTTGCTCCGGTGGACAAAACACATCCCTGTCGCCACACCAAAAAAGAGTCGGATCGGTAATTTTAGAAAAGTCAGCCTGCGTGAGTTCGGTTGGAGACCACCAGCGTTGGGAGGATTGAATCAATACGGTTTTCCAATAACCGTCTCGATGGAAAATGTCATGTTTTGCCTGTAAATCATGTACCACCTGGGGATTCTCGCGTTGCACTCTTTCGGTATTTACCATCCCTGACCCTTCAAAGCCAAGGAGATTTTGCATTAAAAAACGCCATTCGAATGTTATGGAATTGAATATTCCGCCGATAAGATAGCCTCTTGCCAGCCCTGGATAATTGATAGCCATGTGCTTTGCCACCTGACCTCCATCACTGTAACCAACTACAAAAGGCCGATCCAATTCCAACTGTTTGATGAGGTTTACAAAATCCTCAACCATCAATGGGTAGCTGATTTGTTCATCAGATTCGTCTGTGCGGCCGTGTCCCCGACTATCAGGTGTAATGACTTGAAATTGCTTAGCTAGTGTGGATACTATTGGTGTCCACATCTGGCAGGTTTCTAGCCCACCATGAAGTATGATGATTGGGGTTCCAACACCGTACTTCTCGAAATACATTTTTATATTATTGACACGAAGGTAAGATCCTTGATTGCTCAAATTTATTGATTTTTCCATAGAGGAAACTCCTTTTTTTATATCTATGTAAACTAATATCTTATCAGTTATTTGTCAAATCTCTATCATCGCCAGGAATAATCATAAGTATATATAAAAATCTTGTTCAGAACAACTGATCACCCGTCTTTTTTCATTTCAAAATCTCTCATTTATTTTGATTAGAAGAAAGAATAAGTGGAATCGTCAGCAAAAACTGAATTTTAGTGAATAGTTTACCGATCGCAAATGTAATACACCTCCGAAGAAATATTATTCTTGCCAGATTGATCACAATAGGAGCTTAAAGCCAGTCTTTAGGGTTCCCGGGAGAGCGGCTTTTTTCACACGGACCTTTTCTGTAGGTTATTAATGGCGCTAAAATGGCGCTAAACTATTTGTTAACTTTTCCAACTATGGCTATATATGGGGGTGTCAACTCAATTTACCCCCATATATTGGCGCCCCCGGCGAGATTCGAACTCACAACCGTCTGATCCGAAGTCAGATGCTCTATCCGTTAAGCTACGGGGGCGTTTCGGTATTATACACTGAGTCGTTAGGTACCATTCGTGGGATAGGGGGATTTGAACACACCCACGCATGTTAAAATGGTGTGTGGAGGACAGGCATGCAAAATCAGCTGACACAGACCGGGAAATTATTAGATCCAGATGGGCACTTAACCCAGGTGGGTTGGTCACCTCAACCTTTGTTGGATTGCAACCTTGAAGAGGCGCGTTTTTATAGCCTGCGGGCTCTGCAACGATTTCGGATCAAACGATGGGATTATTATGCAGTATTCACTCCGCAGCACTTTTTTTCTGCCACGATCGCCAATCTGGGGTATGCAGGGAATATTTTTGTCTATATCCTCGATCTTGTCACGGGCGAGCTGCATGAAGAGGGATTGGTGATCCCGCTGAGCCGGGGGATCAGACTCCCCCGGAATAGTGACCAGGGAGAAAGCTGTTTTGAGGATCAACGCGCCCGGTTGCAATTTGAGGTCCTCCCCGAGGGCAGGCATATCCGGGTTAACTGGCCAGCGTTCCATGATGGGCGGGGGGTTTTAGCGGATATCCTGCTGCGACAAACCTCTGAACATGAATCAATGACCATTGTCATCCCAATCAAAAAAAATCGATTCTACTACAACCGGAAAATCAATTGCTTGCCGGCGGAGGGGAGCTTGAAGTTCGGCGACATTCAGGAGAGCCTGTCTGCGGATACCTGCCTTGGGTCCCTGGATTGGGGTCGGGGCGTCTGGGAATATAAAAGTTTTTGGAACTGGGCTAGCGCTTCCGGATTCCTGCCAGATGGACGATCCATCGGGGTTAACCTTGGCTGTGGATTTGGCGACCTGTCCGCAGCGACGGAGAACTGCCTGGTTTTAAACGGAAAAGTGCATAAGCTCGCTCATGTGAATTTTGAGTACAACGCAGGTGATTTTATGCAACCGTGGAAATTCACCGATTCTGAGAAGCGCTTGAACCTGGAATTCGTACCCTTCAAGGAGCGCCTGGCTAAGACTAATCTCGGGATAATCTTCAGCGAAGTCCACCAGATGTTTGGCAGGTATTCGGGTACGGCCATCACCGATGAGGGGGTAACGATCGATATCAATAATCTGATCGGGTTTGCTGAGGAACATCAGGCACGCTGGTAATCATCACCGAGCCGGGAGGATTGAGCCATGGGCATTATGGATGGTAAATTGTGTATGGTGACGGGTGCCACCGCGGGAATTGGATATTGCACTGCGCTTGAGATTGCCAAAATGGGTGGAGAGACCATCATTATCGGGCGCAACCAACCCAAATGTATGACAACAGTTCAAAGAATAAAGGAAGAGAGCGGAAATGACTCGGTGCAGTATCTGG
>Ga0154777_1038_pt1 | contig 36180 bp, 31 predicted proteins | sample Rifle2008BG16ft_FD_105785 | JGI IMG/M metagenome (GOLD analysis project Ga0154777, IMG submission 105785) | Chloroflexi bacterium RBG_16_47_49 | reverse complement strand
AAAAATGATTGGCACATCATTTGCCATAGTGCCTCCAGCCGACAGGATATCCATCGATAAGTCAGATTGATTTAAATTTGGGGGTAATAAACCATGGAAAGACTCATCCAAAGCAAGATTTTCCTGAGGAGGGTCGTAATTTACAGGGTAATACTGGTCGATCCCAGTTGCTGCCCACATGACACCATAGATTTGCAAGCGCAGGATATCGGCAAGGGCTCGTCGTTGTCCCACCAATGTAGATCCTAGAAAATTCGGGCGGATAAGTCTGGGATCGTGGAGATCAAGATTTAATGGATACGAGGAAATTAATTCTTGCACCTTGGACGGGTTATTTTGCACGATTGGAGAATCGAGCTGTATTTGCATGGGGAAAGCTTCGAGGGTGACCAACCAGATAATCAGATCGGGTCGGTACCGCATGGAGTAACTCAGGATTAACATGTCTTTGGCAAGTGACAGAGTTGGATAACCCAGGTTGTAGGCACGGACTATCCGATCGTCACTAACATGAATGTCAGCTGCGTTAATGAAAGCTGCCAGGGTATTTTCCGGCTTAAGCAGATAACCCCATACGGAAGAATCACCGATAAGCAGAACCCGATATTCACCAGATGGTTTTTTCCCTGCTGCCAATTCATGGGATGCAAACATGGCTTCCAGGTTATATAAACTGAGGTTATACGCCTGATCCGGTTTTTCGCCATAAGGTAACCGCACCCGACCAGGGAAAACCACATTGTATGCAGAAAGTTGACCAAGTAAGGGAAGAGGATTCAAGGGGACGAAAATGAAGTCAATTAACAGGAAGAGCAACACTCCCTTTATGATGATTCTTTTCAAAGTAATAGTACTCGATGGTTTATTATCTATCATGTGAATCTCTACGCTAAGCCAAATAACTTAATAAGTGTTCTTATGGATTGTTCCGGATTAGGTAGCACAAACCACACCCACCCCAGGCTGACATAATGAAAAGTTATCAGTGTACTGCCGGCACTCATCCAGCGTTTCAGACGAGGTTGACTATCCAGATTTGATGTTTTCGAACGCAACATATCTGACCAGCGATTATGAATGAACAGACCTAGTCCATGCCAGGCTCCCCAAATAGCAAAATTCCATGAGATTCCATGCCAAAGTCCAATCAAGATGAAAGTGCTCAGCTGCCCGATAAAGATGATCAGCGGGAGGGGAATATTTTGAAGTTGAGACCTTAATGTGCGGGTGAGCGGATTAAAAAAATAAGCCCTGAACCATCCTGCCAGGGTCATATGCCAGCTATTCCAAAATAGAGTCAGATTTTGTTTGAGATATGGTCTCTCGAAATTTTCTGGCAACTCGATACCTACAAAATAACCTATCCCTATGGCAATATCGGTGTAACCAGAAAAATCAAAGAAAATCCGTAAAGCAAAAGCATACACCATAATCCATAACCAAATCGTGGAATTTACCTGACTGGCATTATTGCTGTTTAGGGCAATAAGGGCCAGACCATCTGCCAGGACGAATTTGTTAAATATACCCATCAAAATACGCTTGCCACCTTGAAGGATGTGTTGCATCGATAATTGAAAGGGCTGGTGCAAATTTTGTATAAAATGTTGAACCCGATCAATCGGACCTGCGGTAAAGGTGGGGAAAAAGATTATATAGATTACATAATCCTGTAACGTCAGTGATGGTAATCTCCCACTCAGCCTATCTCGCAAGGTATGTAATAAGCGAAATGCGACATAAGAAAAGCCGAGCCAACGAATATCAAGGGAAGATGCCAACTCGACAGATTGCCCATTGAAAGAACGCAAAGCCATGCTTGCATATCTTGTTAGCTGTTCTGATTTAAGCACTATAAATAGTGCCAGGATGAAAATGGAAAATCCATAAATCCATCCAACACGACCATGGCTGAAATATGCAGCCAAAGCTGCAATCAAAGTGACCAAACTAATCCATAGAAAAATCTGGTGAATTTCTGGTGGGCGGGAGGGTGTCAGACAACACAACGGTCCGAGATAACGAGAAGAACCAATCAGCAGGATTACAACTGCAATCACCCCACCCGCTGTTAGATTGGAGCGTAAATCGGGAGCATCCTTGGGTCTGGTTAGGATCCAGGTAAAGATGGCAAGGACAAGTGAGGTGGTCGGCAACCAGAAATCGAGATGCCGGATGGGTGTACCTGGCTGCAACCAATAGATCACCAGAACACTGGCAACCAATAATGCCCAGCTTCGCGCCCTGCCATGGGCAAAATAGCCAATCAACAAGGATAGACCGATAACAATGATAAGTGAAAGTAGAGTCACTGTTGTGCTACTGTTAACTATTAATGGTACGTAATCCTTAGAAACTTTGATAAATCCACAGGGGAGCCTGGTCTGCGGTAAATATAATGATCGCAATCAGGATCAGACAGAGCAGCAGCGCTAATAAATTCTCCCGAGTCAACAACTTACGCAGCATAGGAGATTCCTCGCTCTACTTGTATCCACACATGCGCCATTCCCCACCTTCCTGGCGGGCGATATATGTACGAGTAGAAAGATCTATTTGTTGAGCTTCACCGTCGTAGTCCAAGGCGAGGAAACCCGTACAGGTAACAAAAACATCCTCGCCATCCTGCCCGGATTGTTTACACTCCAGATTCTCAACTGTAGATCCGACAGCAGTTAAAGAGTCCACCTCGATCAAAGCGTTTTGCTCCCAATCAGAGCAGGAGTAATTGCTGATTTGGACCGAATCCTTATCACTCAGTGCTTGAATATAAGATTCTATCGCCTGAGTGGCACCATCCTTCCCACCACTACAGGAAACGAGTAGGAGGGTAAATAAAATCATAATCATTGTCAGGTAGAAATTTGAATAATTTTTCTTCAAGGTAACCTCCAGGTGATCATGGTATTTGCTATTTTACCGGAATTCATGATTAATGTTACTTGTAAAAAATCTCACTTTCATGGATAATGGAAAACGGTGCCAAATTACAGAATCATACCAAATATCTGACGTCTCAAACTGAACATTTTTTAATAAGGAGAAATTATGACAGCGCAGATCATCGACGGTAAAGCAATTTCCGAAAAATTACTTTGTGAGATTGCGGCAGATGTTGAGACGATGGTGAAGCAGGGATTACCTCGCCCGGGGTTAGCAGCAGTTCTGGTGGGAGAAAACCCAGCGTCTCAACAATATGTAAGAATGAAGCGCAAAACTTGCGAGAAATATGGTCTTGAGTCCTATGGCTATGTGCTCCCAGCGACTTCCAGCCAGGCTGAAGTGGAGACATTGGTTCAAGAGTTAAATGCCGACCCCAAAGTGAATGGTATCTTGGTACAACTGCCACTGCCTGATCATCTGGATGATGAAAAGATCTTGAATTCCATTAGCGTTGAAAAGGATGTGGATGGGTTTCATCCGATAAATATTGGACGTCTGGCACAGAAGGGACGCGAGCCATTGTTTGTGCCTTGCACACCCGATGGTTGTATATACTTGATCGATCAGACGGGTTTCCAGTTGAAGGGTTCAAATGCAGTGGTATTAGGTCGCTCAAACATCGTCGGAATGCCAGTTGCATTATTGCTGGTGAAGCGTGATGCCACTGTAACGATATGTCACTCCCGATCCAAAGACTTGCCGAGCATTTGTCGTAGCGCTGATGTGTTAATCGCAGCGGTTGGAAGACCGGAGATGGTTAAGGCGGATTGGATCAAACCCGGAGCGGTTGTTATCGATGTAGGGACCAACCGAGTAGATGATCCCACCCTCGAAAAAGGCTATCGCCTGGCAGGTGACGTTGATTTCAATGAGGCAAAGGAAGTGGCAGGCTGGATCTCACCTTACCCTGGTGGGGTAGGTCCGATGACTATCACGATGCTGTTACGGAATACCGTCAGGGCAGCAAAAATACAGGCAGGAGTTATATAGAATAATTAAACTACGACTGCGGATTTAATAATTCTGCGGTAGCCATATGAATGGGGAATAGTTGTCAGACAATTGACTTTTAGCGTTTTTTTTGCTAAACTATACTTGTCTGACAATTTTATTACAAGAGCAGAATACACAGTTCAATGAGAACCCTTCTCATAAAAAATGCAGCAACCTTGGTGACGATGGATGACCAGCGCAGCGAAATTCCTGCCGGTGGCCTTTTCATACGGGATGGTTTCATAGAGCAGGTCGGCATCACGAATGAGCTGCCAGATTATGCAGATGAAATAATTGACTTAACCGACCACATCGTGTTGCCAGGACTGATCAACACGCACCACCATTTTTACCAGACTCTCACTCGGGTGGTACCAGCTGCTCAAAACTCCTATCTGTTCGATTGGCTAAAAACACTTTACCCAATTTGGGGACGGATGACTGGGGAAGATATTCAAATTTCGACCCAAACCGCGCTCGCCGAATTGGCACTCTCAGGTTGTACAACTGCCTCAGATCACTTATACATCTTTCCCAATGGTTCCCAATTGGACGATGAAATCCAGGCAGCAAGCGAGTTTGGGATGCGTATCCACGCTTCACGTGGTTCCATGAGCCTGGGGGAAAGCAAGGGTGGCCTTCCACCTGATCATGTAGTGGAAGATGAAGATTATATTTTGAACGACTCGCAGCGATTAATCGAACAATATCATGACCCCAAACCAGGGGCAATGGTTCAGATCGTCCTGGCACCTTGCTCTCCCTTCAGTGTAACTTCTAGCCTGATGCAAGCAAGTGCCGCACTGGCGCGTGAATACAAGGTTCATCTGCATACCCATCTGGCAGAAACTCTGGATGAGGAATTGTTCTGCGTTGAAAGATCAGGTCTTCGCCCGGTTGCATACATGGAAAAATTAAACTGGCTCGGTAGTGATGTATGGTTTGCGCATTCCGTATATGTGACCCAGGATGAGATCAGGCGTTATGCACAAACTGGGTGTGGTGTCGCCCACTGTCCGACGTCGAACATGCGACTGGCCTCCGGTATTGCGCCACTGATGGATATGCTGCGAATGGGTGTTAAAGTCGGTTTGGGAGTGGATGGCTCGGCAAGCAATGATGGATCAAATTTACTGGAGGAAACTAGGCAGGCGATGCTGCTTGCACGCCTAAGGGCGGGGCAAATGGGCGCATCAAAATCTCCTGACAACTTCCCATTACTCATGACAGCCCGTAAGGCGTTGGAAATCGCCACCATCGGTGGAGCAGCCGTGTTAGGTAGAGCTGATCTGGGTTCTTTGGAAAAAGGTAAATGCGCTGACTTTTTTGCGATAAACTTGAGTAAATTGGAATACGCAGGCGCATTGCATGACCCAGTCGCAGCTCTCGTTTTTTGTGCACCCGTGAGGGCTGATTACACCATTGTTGCTGGAAAAACTATTGTCCAAGAGGGTCGGCTGGTCAACTTTGAAATACCCCGACTGGTGGAAAGGCATAACCGGGCATCCAGGAGGTTGGTGAATGGAAGCGATTAATTCAGTAATTTCCAGATCTCTGGTTGATGTTGCCATGGGAAGATCACCGGCAGATTTAGTGATCCGGAATGGGCGTTGGGTGTGTGTACAATCGGGAGAGATTATTCCGAAAACCGATATTGCCATAAAAGGGCAGAGGATTGCGTACGTTGGTGAAAATGCGGCGCATACCATTGGTAACCAAACGCAAGTAATTGATGCAGGTGACAGGTTTCTCGTGCCTGGTTTACTTGATGGTCATATGCATATTGAATCGGGGATGCTGACCGTCACCGAATTTGTCCGGGCAGTAGTCCCCTATGGAACAACCGGGATGTTCGTTGATCCACACGAAATTGCTAACGTCTTTGGACTGGACGGGGTACGTTTGATGGTGGATGAGGCTGCCCAACAACCAATCCATGTATGGGTGCAGATGCCTTCCTGTGTACCTTCTGCTCCCGGCTTGGAAACCCCAGGAGCGGGTTTAGGACCGGTGGAAGTCGCAGAGGCAATGACCTGGTCAGGGGTCATAGGTTTGGGCGAGATGATGAACTTCCCCGGAGTTTATTTCAGTGATGAAAAGATGCATGTAGAGATGGCTGAAACACGCAAGGCAGGTAAAGTGATAGGCGGACACTACGCTTCACCGGATTTAGGACTGCCATTTCACGGTTATGTGGTTGGAGGTCCTGAAGATGACCATGAAGGGACACGGTTGGAGGATGCTGTCGCCAGGGTACGCCAGGGGATGAAAGCGATGTTGCGTTTCGGCTCAGCCTGGCATGATGTTGCTGCCCAAATCGAGGCTGTCACCAGACTGGGATTAGATCCACGGCATTTCATCTTGTGTACGGATGATTCTCATTCTGAGACACTGGTCTGTGAAGGGCATGTAAACCGGGCATTGAATGAAGCCATTTCTCACGGGCTGGCACCCATCACTGCGATTCAGATGGTGACGATCAATCCCGCAGAACATTTCGGTGTATCACGTGAGGTTGGCATGATTGCCCCGGGTAGATTTGGGGATGTGCTGATTGTCTCCGATTTATCCAACCTGACAGCAGAAGTTGTTATAGCGAATGGCAGAGTGATCGCGGAAAAGGGTAAGTTACTGATCGATTTACCGTCCTATAAATATCCAGATTGGGCTGTGGAATCCATTCACCTTGGTCACCCATTACAAGCCTCAGATTTTCGCCTGGTATCTCCTGGCGACGGAAATTTTACCGCCAATGTGATTGGCATCATTGAAAATCAGGCACCAACTCAGCATTTACAATTAACAGTCAAGGCATGCTTGGGTGAAGTACTCAATGATATCGATCAGGATATAGCAAAGATCGCAGTAGTGGAAAGGCATAAAGCGACGGGAGGGGTACAAATCGGATTGGTCAAGGGGTTTGGGTTAAGCGTGGCATGCGCAATCGGAACAACGGTTGCCCATGACAGTCACCATATGATCGTCGTAGGGACGAGTGAGACCGACATGGCTATAGCAGCTAATGAGCTTGCCCGTACAGGCGGTGGCCAGGTTGTTGTTAAAGAAGGGAAGGTAGTCGGGCAGGTGGAGCTTCCCATTGCAGGATTGATGTCTAATGAACGTGCAGATGTGGTTGCACAGAAAGCCAGTACTGTATTGGATGGATTTAAGGCTTGTGGTTGCCAGCTCAATAACCCGAATATGCAGCTAAGCTTGCTGGCATTGGTTGTCATCCCAGAGTTACGAATATCTGACCTTGGATTGGTCGACGTAAACCGGTTTGATTTCATCTCAGTATTAGAAAAACAAGGAAAATCGTGATGGTCAAGAATGGAATTTCAATTTCACAACGATTGCATGAGGATCTTGGAAAGATCATTGCAGAAACACCCCCGGGTGCGCGTCTACTCACTGAACCTGATCTGGCTAAACAGCTGAACGTCTCTAGGGCGACTTTACGCGAAGCGATGCGGACTTTTGAAACCCAGGGATTGATCTACCGGCACCAGGGTTCCGGGACTTTCGTAATCCATCCTACTCAGGTCATTGATACTGGATTGGAGGTGCTGGAAAGCATTGAAACGTTATCTAAACGGATTGGCCTACCTGTTTCATTAGGTGATCTGAAAGTTGAGCATCGTTTAACCGATGGAGAGATAGCAAAAGCATTATCTATTCAAGCCGATGAACAAGTGTTATATATATCACGGGTAATTCATGCAGAAGGAAGGCCGGTAGCATTTTTGATCGACATCCTTCCAGAAGATTTAATTACCCATGAAGAGCTAGATTCCGGATTTACCGGTTCAGTTTTGGATTTGATGCTTAAACGCGGCACACCTACCTTGGTCTCTTCCCGCTGTGAGATTAATGCCGTACAGGCAATAATTGAAGTTGCCAAAGCGTTGCGCATCCAACGTGGAGATGTGCTCTTAAGATTTATTGCCTATCTCTACACCACTAATGGTCGGGTGGTGGATTATTCTTTCAGTTATTTTTTACCAGGCTACTTTAATTTTCATGTCATTCGCCGTGTGGGATGATTTATAAAAAATCATATATTGCGTATAGACAATATATATAGAAATAAATATATAACCATGAAAAGGAGAAAATCATATGCGTAGTTTTATGGGACGGGATATCCTGTCACTGAAAAATTTTGGTAGAGAGGAATTCTTTCGTGTTTTCGAAGTGGCAGATGAGCTGTTGCCGTTTGCCCGCGATCGCAGGAATACTGATCTTCTCAAAGATAAAACACTTGTAACTGCATTCTACCAGCCGAGCACACGCACCCGTTTGGCGCATGAGGCAGCCATGCATCGCCTTGGCGGGCATGTATTAGGTTTCTCCGATGTAAAAAATACACGTGCTGGTGATTTTTATCAGGAATCGATCAAGGATACGGTGCGGATGCTGGAATTTTATGGGGATGTTTTAGTGATGCGCCACTTTCAACAAGGAGCTCCGCATGAAGCAGCAAAATGGGCGAGCATTCCAGTCATCAATGCGGGGGATGGATGGGGAGAACATCCTACTCAGGTATTGACAGACTTATATACCATCCTGAATGAAAAAGGTACCCTGGACGGATTGAATTTCTTGCTGATTGGAGATATGCGCATGCGTACCATGCACAGCATCTCGTATGCGATGTCTCAATTTGATATCAATGCTTTCTATGTATCTCCTCCTGAAATGAGCTTAACCGAGGAATTCAAAAAAGAGCTAGTTGATCTGAACTTAAATTTCAAAGAGATCGAACATGTAGAACAAGCGATTGCTGAAGCTGATGTTGTGTATATGGAACCTGTGGTCCAACCAGATTATACCAAAGCCCGTGATGAACGCGGAGCGACCGTTGGTATGACCCCGGAAAATTATAAGGTCACCCGGGAGCTGATGCGCAAAGCCCCACAGGATTCAATCATCCTGCACTCGCTCCCCCGCATGGATGAGCTTCCTGCAGAAGTTGACGATACACGCCATCAACGCTATTGGATTGAAGCCTTCAATGGTGTGGTTGTGCGTATGGCACTGCTTGCGCTCGTGTTAGGTGCAATGGAATAATGACAATTGGGTGCTTCGATTCAATAATGGTCGAAGCACCCGTCTCAGAGTGGTCTGTGGAATCTATATCAGGCATCCTTCCTAAAGTCGACATCATCATCCCCTTATATAACGAAGAGGAGGCATTACTCACTTTATATAAACAGATTTGTTCTGTTATCGACAATCTCCCGTATGAATTCACGCTTTATTACGTGAATGATGGCTCAACCGATGGTACCCAGAAAATAATGCAAGGGATCTCTGAACGAGATAGTCGGGTTATTGGATTGGAATTAAGTCGTAATTTCGGACATCAAGCAGCATTAACTGCTGGGCTTGACCGGGCGGATGGAGATTTGGTGATCACCATGGACGGAGATGGGCAACATCCCCCTGAATTGATCCCTGAGATGATCAAGCTCGCTGAATCTGGTTATGATGTGGTGATCGCACAAAGGCTGGATGAGGAAAACGCATCCTTTAAAAGTATTACCTCCCGCTTATTTTATCGTCTGATCAATACGATCGGTGATACGAACATCCTGGTTGGGGCAGCAGATTTTCGATTGTTGAGAAAATCGGTTGTTGAGGCTCTTCGATCCATGCGGGAATATCATCGGTTAATGCGCGGCATGGTTGCCTGGATGGGTTATCGCACCATCATCCTTCCATATCAGCAACCTGATCGCCTGGGAGGCAAGTCGAAATATTCGCTGCGTAAAATGCTACGATTGGCAGCCCATGCAACATTCTCATTTTCGCTTATCCCACTTTATCTGGGTATTTCTGTGGGAGCCATCTTTTTACTCCTCGCTATGGCAGAAGTCATCTATGTGCTGAGATTTTGGGTAACTGGTGACCAAGCTAGCCTGGCACCGGGATGGAGCTCATTGATGTTTGTGCTTTTATTCGTCGGTGGTAGCTTAATGATCACTCTGGGTTTCATTGGTATCTATATTGGTTATATCTTCCAGGAAGTGAAGCGGAGACCGATTTATCTGGTTAAAGAGAAACAACCAGGAAATGAAATCACTGATAAAAACGGGGAAATCGAAAATAAGGGAACACGTTGGAAGTGAGTAAATCTTTACTGGTGTCTGGCAAGCTGCATTTTCGTAATAGTTTGCAAAAAGCAGGCAGGTGGTTCGAGCAACCATTTTCCGTGCCGATTGCTTTGTTTGTAGTCGCTTTCGCAAGCTATGGCTTGCTGATCAATCGTTTGGGCTATTATTGGGATGATTACCCACTGACCTATATCCATAATGTCTTTGGACCTGCGGGATTGGGGCGTTATTTTTCAACCAACCGTCCCTTTTGGGGATTACTCTATCAGATAACATTCAGCATGTTCAACCAACCATGGCTTTGGCAGATAACTGCATTTCTTTTGAGATGGTTGAGCGCAGTCCTGGTTTGGTTGTTGTTTCGAGAAATTTGGCCTAAACCAAAGCAACTCGCCATATGGGTCAGCATGATGTTCCTGGTATATCCAGGATTTATCCAGCAGCATATATCCGTTATTTACAGTAACCTTTTCATTGTAATGGATTGTTTTATGCTTTCCCTATTTTTAAATGTCAAGGTGCTTCGTCAAACTAGACATTCAAAACCATCCTGGAAAAGTTGGTTTTGGCACTTTATCGCCTTATTGCTTTCTCTCTATAACTTATTGGCCATGGAATATTTCTTTACTTTGGAATTATTGCGACCCCTACTAATATGGCACGCATTAAATAGAGAAAATGAATATCGTAGTAAAAGATTTAAATTAATGCTGCTTAACTGGTCACCCTATTTCGCATTGTGGGGTGGGGTGACTGTGTGGAGAGTATTTTTCTTCAGTTTTCAAACCCATAATTACCCGATGCTTCTTTTCCAATCAATAGAAAATTCAGCCATCCAAGCAATGATTTCACTTATTAGAGGTATTGTTACCAGCTTGTGGGTGGTGATTGTGAGTGCGTGGGCACACATTTTTCTCCCACCCAATCCAACCCAATTGGGTATGCGGACGACGATTGTAACCGTTATTCTCATTATGACAACCGCGGGATTAACCATATGGTATTTGTGGCGAAATCTTGGTAGTGATATGGATCGAGCTTGGTTCAAGTCGGTCATTATGGTTGGATTGGTGGCATGCCTTTTAGGAGGCGTTCCATGGTGGTTAACTGAGTTACAACCAATCTTGAATTTCCCGAGTGACCGCTTCACCTTACCTTTTATTCTTGGCGTTAGCCTGATCATTGGCGGGTTATTGGGTGTTCTTCCACTCCGAGCGTGGGTGAAGACGGTTATCTTGGGTGTCTTGATCGGATTTGCAGTCGGGAACCAATTTCAGGCGGCTAACGGATTCAGAAGGGACTGGGAGACCCAACGGCGTTTTTTCTGGCAGTTGGCCTGGAGAGTACCTGGTCTTGATCAAGGCACCACACTGATGGTAAATGATCTCCCTGTAACTTTTTACAGTGATAATTCATTGACTGCGCCTCTGAATTGGTTCTGGGCACCAGAAAATACTTCCCAAGACATGTGGTACTTACTTTTATATCCATCTCAAAGACTTGGTCACTCCCTCACATCGTTAGCGCCAGATATTGCGATTTCGGTAGATTACCTGGCAGCACAATTCAACGGTAGCACTTCCAAGGTTGTCTCGATGGAGTACGACCCTCCAGCTTGCCTTCGGGTTCTAGATAGAACACTGGATAGCGATAACCGTATGCTTACGATGGATATGCAAGCTGCTGCAGCCCTCTCATCAACTGAATGGATTAATCCCAATGGTCTGACTGCTGGAGATATTCTGCCTGGGAATCTATATGATCCAGAGCCTTCCCATGGATGGTGCTATTATTACGAAATTGCTGATTTAGCCAGACAGCAAGAGAAATGGGAAGATGTGGCTTATCTGGGTGATATTGCCTACCAACTTAATGACTATCCCAATGACCCATCCGAACATTTCCTATTCATCGAAGGGTACGCACATACCGGTAATTGGGAAAGAGCACACGCGCTTTCTGAGCAATCACAGAGTGTAACCCCTCTGATGGAACCGTTGTTGTGTCGATTATGGCAGCGCATCGCTGGATCAACAGCAGATAACCAGGAGAAAGATGCAACCATTACCTTGGTATATTCACAATTAAATTGCTCGCCATGAGTATGATAGTTATGTTCTGAATGCGAATCTAATAAATGCAGAGTATTTACTCGGAAAATTATATAATTGTAAAATTAATACTGTAAACAGGAGCGTAAGGTATGCAAACAGATTTAAGGAATCGAGACTTGATCGGTGATCTCGACTTCACGAAGGAAGAAGTCGAAACTGTCTTGGATGTGGCTTTTGATTTGAAGCGTAGAAGGGCATTAGGGGAGCTTCATCCATATTTACGCGATAAAGTTCTGGCGATGTTGTTTTTCTTCTCCAGCACGCGCACACGTGGCTCATTCGAAGCAGGGATGGCGCAACTTGGTGGGCATGCTGCTTTTATTGAGAGTAAAACCACCCAGATTACTCACGGCGATACCCCAAAGGAAATTGGTGAGATCTTTGGTCGGTATTTCGATGGGATTGCCATTCGACATGTCGACTGGGGGATTGGTAATGGGTATCTGAATGCCGTCGCTAAAGCTTCTCGTGTCCCTATATTGAATATGCAATGCGATATTTATCACCCCTTCCAATGCCTGGCAGATCTAATGACCATTGTAGAAAAGAAAGGGCGTGACTTGAGAAAGAAAAAAATGGTGGTCAGCTGGGCTTACGCGGCCTCTTACCAGAAACCAATGTCGGTTCCACAATCATTAGTCCTGCAAATGCCGCGTTTCGGGTTAGATGTTATCATGGCACACCCACCAGAGTTCAGGCTGATGCCGGAGGTCATGGATCAGGCGCTAGAACAAGCCAGGAGATATGGGACAGGCTTTGAAATTGTGGATAATATGGAAGCAGCTTTCAAGGATGCAGATATCATCTATGCCAAATCTTGGGGTGCAATGGTTCATACACCGGATCCCAATGAAGGAGCTATGATTATTAATAAATACAAGCATTGGATCACAGATGAAAAGAAAATGGACCTTGCCAAACCCGATGCGATCTATATGCACCCACTACCCGCAGACAGGAATATCGAAGTCACGGATGGAGTAATCGATGGTCAGCATTCTGTCGTTTATGATGAAGCTGAGAACCGTATGCACGTGCAAAAAGCCGTTATGGCTCTGACCATGAGATAAAGAGATACAACATGGACAAAACCTCTAGAAAAATTGCAGTTGTTGCAATTGGTGGTAACTCACTCATCAAAGATGATAAGCATAAATCAGTCGAAGACCAGTACCAGGCTGCCAAAGAGACGACATTTCATATCGCAGATATGATTGAAGCCGGCTGGGATGTTGCCATTGGGCATGGCAATGGTCCACAGGTCGGATTTATCTTACGTCGTTCAGAAATAGCAGCCCGGGTTGAAGGTATGCACGAAATCCCATTGGATGTGTGCGGGGCAGATAGTCAGGGGGCGATTGGTTACGCGCTACAACAGACCTTGCAGAATGAATTGTATAAACGGAATATAAAGAAAGATGTTGCCACGGTCATTACCCAAGTCCTGGTGGACCGGAATGATAAAGCCTTCCTATCTCCATCCAAACCGATAGGAAGTTTCATGAATGAAACAGAAGCCAAACGCAGGGAAAGCGATATGGGTTGGTCAGTGGTCGAGGATGCCGGACGAGGTTGGCGTAGAGTTGTTGCATCCCCGTTACCCCAAGAAGTTGTAGAACTTGAGACAGTAAAAACCCTGCTGCAAGCTGGTGTGGTTGTGATTACTGTGGGTGGGGGAGGCATACCTGTAATAGACGTCGCTGAGGGTGAATATCAAGGGATTGCGGCGGTAATTGACAAGGATTATGCCTGCAGTCTGCTTGCCCGAGCAATCCATGCTGATCTGCTATTGATCTCAACAGCCGTTGAAAAAGTTGCGATTAATTTTGGCAAGCCCAATGAAAAGTGGCTAGCTCGTATGACCTTAGCAGAAACAAAACAATATCTGGCGGAAGGAACCCACTTTGCCAAAGGCTCCATGGCACCCAAGATTCAAGCTATTATCTGGTACCTTGAAGCGGGTGGCAAGCAAGCATTGATTACCAATCCGGAGAACATTGGACGCGCGTTACGCGGAGAAACCGGCACGCTTATTGTGCCATAATTTAAGCTTATAAACTTCAAGCCAGAACCTAGAGCTGATTAATTTGATATTTTGGATTTATTCAGATATTCCAAGATATGTGGGAGCAGATTAATTAATTCGATGGAGTAAAATTGAAGCATATGTTTGTTTATTTTGTCACAAGGTCATCGATCGCATGCGAGTAGATCTACAAGAGATTCATAAGTATTTTGGCTCGGTCAGAGCGAATGACGGAGTAAATCTGGTCTTCGAAGGAGGAAAGATCTATGGCCTGCTGGGGGAAAACGGAGCTGGAAAAAGCACGTTGATGAAGATATTATCTGGGTATCAAGCACCTAATGCAGGCAGTATCTTGTTGGATGGGGTACCAATCCAGTTTAAATCTCCCGCTCATGCACTTTCTCACAAGGTAGGTATGTTATATCAAGATCCATTAGATTTTCCTCCTATGCGTATTTTAGATAACTACCTTCTTGGGCGTGATTTGCGTGTAATACTCAATTATCCAAAAGCCATGGTAGAGTTGCGATCATTGATGGAGCGATATGGCTTTTCAGTCGATTTGCAAGCGAACATCGACTCACTCTCATTAGGGGAGCGCCAACAATTAGAGCTGGTGCGCCTGCTGGCTGGCGGTGCAAATGTTCTTATATTGGATGAACCAACCACCGGGATCAGCGCTGCACAAAAGGAGTTATTGTTTGAGTCAATTCGTCGTTTAACCCATGTTGAAGGTAAAACCTTAATCCTGGTATCGCATAAGCTGGACGAGGTGCAAGAGCTGTGCGATTATGCTTATGTGTTGAGACGTGGTAGGTTGGTGGGGGAGACTCAACTGCCATGCCCGAATAAAACCCTTGTAGAGATGATGTTCGGGCATGTGCCTTTGCGAAGTGATCATCCTGATAATGAACCCGGTAATCCGGTTGTTGAATTGGAAAATCTCACTCTCGCAACGTACCAACTTGAGGTAAGAAATGTCAATTTGACCGTGAAAGCTGGTGAGATTTATGGCTTTGCCGGTTTAGAAGGGAGTGGTCAAAGGCTGGTGCTACGGGCATGTGCGGGATTGCTGCATCCAGTTGAAGGCAGGTACTTATTGTCAGGACAGGATGTGACGCGCTGGAATTATCATCGCATGCAAACCCTGGGAATTTCATATGTTGCTGCGGGAAGATTGGAAGAAGGATTAGTACAAGGGTTAACCCTGACCGAACATGTGGTACTCTCCCTGCCGGAGCATTCATTGATGGTGGATTGGAGAGGTGCTCGGCAAGAAACGCATAAGCGGATTGAGCGATACCAGATCATGGGAACACCTACCCTAACAGTCGATTCACTATCAGGCGGAAATCAACAACGATTGTTGTTTGGTTTGCTCAATAGTCCACTCAAGTTATTATTACTGGAAAATCCTACTCGGGGACTGGATGTTCGTTCAGCGGAATGGATCTGGGAGTTGTTATACCAACGACGAGCGGATGGCACTGCCATTATCTTTATGTCAGCTGATTTGGACGAGATAATCGAGCGGAGTGATCGGATCGTTGTTTTTTCCGGCGGAGTGATGTCTCGTGTGGTGGATGCACGGAACACATCGGTGGATGAATTAGGCCATTTGATTGGAGGCCAGGCGTGAAGCTGAGGTCTTGGATTAAATTAACCTGGCCTGGGGTACCCATCCTGATGGCTTTATTGGTTACCTCATTGATCCTGATATTATTCCATACAAGCCCAAAAACCGCATTGGTAGCGATGGTGGAGGGGTCATTTGGTGACCAAAGCAAAGTATTACAGGTCCTGGCATTTCTGGTTCCATTGCTGCTGAGTGCTTCCGGATTATTGGTGACTTTCACTGCAGGTCTTTGGAATATTGGAGTGGAGGGGCAGATTATCATTGGTGCAATTATGGCGAGCTGGGTCGCATTAAAAATAGACCTGCCCACACCATTTCAAATAACCTTGGAATTAATAGCTGCAATGGCTGGTGGCGCTTTGTGGGCAGGTCTGGTTGCATTATTAAAGACCCGGGGTGGAGTGAATGAAATATTCAGCGGTTTAGCATTAAATAACATTGCAATTATTTTAACCAACTATTTAATCTCGAGCCCTTGGCAGCCGCCTGAAGGGGGGACATTCCGGGGCACTCAACCATTTGCAGAAAATGCCCTGTTACCTTTATTCGGTGAATCGCGTTTTAGCCCTTTATCTCTGGTGTTAGCGTTGATCGCTATTGGTATGGTGGTCGTAGCTTTACGTGGGACGTTTTGGGGATTAAAGCTAAAAGCCCTAGGCAAGAATCCAAAGTCTGCTTTCCTGCTTGGTGTATCCAGTGAACGCGAATTGGTCCTTGCTTTAATGTTTTGTGGCGCATTATCTGGTTTAGGTGGTGCTGTACGAGTGTTAAGCTGGTTTGATAGCTTACGGCAGAGCATTTCAGGTGGAATCGGTTTTCTAGCGTTGCTGGTAGTTATGTTATCAGCCTTCCAGGCATATTTGGTGCCACCCATCGCGTTATTTTTCTCCATAGTCTTAATGGGGAGTACCACTTTACACCTCAGGACTGGCTTGCATCCATCTTTAGGAGGTATATTAACCGGGGTTATGGTTCTATTTGTGTTATTGTTTGGAGATTACGGGAAGTTGTTTACCCGGCGCAGGAAGATAAACCCTCCAATCGTCCAGGACTCTTCCCATGAATGAATTCGATCAGCTCCTGAAGACCTTGTCATCTATCGTGTTACAGTCTTCTCCATTAATCCTAGCAGTCTGTGGAGAAACGATCACTGAACGGGCAGGTTTGATCAATCTCTCGCTAGACGGTACTATGCTCCTGGCAGCGATGACTGGGTTTATTGTAGGACTAAAAACGAATAACTTGATGTTGGGATTCCTTGCCGCGGCAATCGTAGGTATGTTCTTCGCCTTGATCGTTGCATTTGGCAGTATTCGTTTGAAACAAAGTCAAGTAGCGATCGGTTTTGTTCTAACACTTCTTGGTGATGACTTGAGTGCATTTTTAGGACAAAATTTTACCCGCATTCGAGGACCATATGTTATGAAGTTAGGTATACCTATTTTAAAGGATATTCCTATTTTGGGTCCTTTATTTTTTGATCAGGATATAGTAGTATATTTTGCATTCATCATGGTTGGTTTAACCTGGTGGTTTCTCTTTCGCACACAGCCTGGGTTAAAACTAAGGGGTGTGGGTGAACGACCCGAGGCTGCTTTTGCGCGGGGAGTTAAAGTGAACCGCGTGCGCTACATCTATGCTCTGGTTGGCGGCGGATTAGTCGGGATTGCCGGAGCAGCTTATTCATTAGATGTCAAGCTGGGTTGGTCAGAAGGTCATACCCGCGGGTTAGGTTGGATTGCTTTGGCTATCGTTATCTTCGGGGGTTGGTCGCCGATCCGTGGTGCGGTTGGGGCACTCCTCTTCGGGGGGACTAAAGCTCTGGCGACTGTCCTTCAACGAACATTCCCGCAGATATCAGTAGTTGCCTTCAACGCCATTCCATGGGTCTTAATGATTGCAGTTTTGTTGGTATCGACCAGTGATTTAACGGAGCGTTTTATTAATTGGATGCCCAAAACCTGGCGACGTCCTCTACGAAGATTTCTCCGCGTGTCTGCACCCACCTCGTTAGGTGTACCCTTTGGGGAGGACTGAGTGGCTGTCAAAACTAATAAAGTCAATCCACTATTGTCCCGTACTATGGCTGCTCTGACACCAGTCCTGGCGACATTGGCTGCTCTGGGTGTTTTTGCTCTGATATTGATGGCGCTTGGCGCAAACCCGATAGAAGCATATGGCGCCCTCGTGGAAGGTGCAGTGGGCAGTCCCAATGCCATTGCGGATACTTTGGTCAAAGCAACACCCTTGCTACTGATTGGTTTAGGGATATGCATTGCATTTCGAGGGGGAGTAACGAATATTGGCGGTGAGGGGCAGCTGGTCGTCGGAGCAATTGCGGCGACTCTGCTAGGTTTGAAGTTCCCCGAGACCCCTGGTTATGTAATCATCCCACTGGCTTTGCTGCTTGGTTTTCTTGCTGGTGCTGTCTGGGGAGGCATTCCGGGGATATTAAAAGCATATTTTAATGTAAATGAAATCCTTTCAACAATTATGATGAATCAAATTGCTGTCCAAGGGATGAACTTTCTGCTTCGAGGACCCATGATCGATCCAGTGCAGCTGCAGGCGGCCTCACGTATCCCCCAAACAGCACGACTGGCGCGTGCGTTTGATTTGCCTCGTCTTGTGCCGACTCGATTGCATTTGGGGGTATTACTGGCAGTGATAGCGGCAGTCTTGGTGTTTATCTTCTTGTGGCGAACAACGATCGGCTATCGTATCCGGGCAGTTGGTCTAAATGCTGACGCAGCCAAATACGCAGGGATCAACGTTAAGCGGTATATGGTATTATCTTTGTTATTGAGCGGAGCATTCGGAGGACTGGCTGGTGCAGTACAGGTCTATGGGGTGACGCATCGAATGTTCACTGATGGATCGGCTGCTGGTTTTACAGGCAGCGCAGGATTTAATGGGATTGTAGCAGCGTTGTTCGGGCAGCTTCACCCGATTGGAACAATCCCAGCTGCAATATTATTTGGGGCACTGCTGGTAGGAGCAAACAAACTTCAGCGCGTGGTTCAGGTGCCATCAGCTTTGGTGACCGCATTGAATGGATTGGTGGTTGTATTTGTCGTCAGCAGCGAAATATGGAGACGACATCAGGCAAAACAGAACCAGAATGTGGAGATCGAGGAGTCCTCCACTCCAGAGAAAGAAGTTACAGGTATTGTATGATAAAGTCTGTATTTATTTAAGGTAATGAGATGATTGCTGATCTTTTTACAGCCAATGTAATCCTAGGCATTCTGGCATCTGGAATCCGCTTGGCTACACCTTACCTATATGCAGCCATTGGAGAGACTTTCGGACAGCGCAGCGGTGTGCTTAACTTGGGTGTTGATGGTCAAATGCTGCTGGGGGCTTTTGCTGGTTTTTACATGACTTTCCAGACTGGCAACCCTTGGTTGGGCTTATTGGTGGCGATTTTAATAGGTGCAGTGATGGGATTGGCGATGGGTATTATTACCGTCACCTTGCATGCAGAGCAAGGCATCAGTGGTATCGGGATCTATTTGTTCGGTTTGGGGATGAGCGACTTGCTATTCCAGAAAACGATCGGGAATGTTGAAACTGTCACTGGTTTTCAACCAGTTCATATTCCTGTGCTCAGTGACCTGCCTGTGGTTGGTCGAGTGCTGTTTCAACATAATATATTGGTTTATTTGGCGTTTTTATTGGTCCCCATATCATGGTTTATGCTTAACAAAACCACCCTTGGTCTGAAAATTAGAGCTGTTGGCGAAAATCCAGAAGCTGCTGATTCCTTGGGAGTGAGTGTGAAAGGCATCCGATATTTCACCTGTATCCTGGGTGGAACTCTTTCTGGGGTAGCTGGTGCATCCTTATCGATTGCATTACTCAATGTTTTTCAACAAAATTTAACCAATGGCATGGGCTTTATTGCCGTTGCACTCGTATATTTTGGAGGTTGGCGTCCGTTGGGAGTGATGATAGGCTCGTTGCTTTTCAGCATGGTAAACTCACTTCAATTATGGGTACAAGTCCTGAGCATTCCTGTTCCATCGGACATAGCAGTAATGATGCCATACGTCCTGACCATCCTTGCTTTGGTTGTTGCAGTGCAACGAGTTCGCCCACCGACTGCGTTAACCAAACCATTTGAAAGAGAGGGATAATCTCCCCATGCTGGAATAAATACGTTTGGAAAGGAGGTGAACCTGGCATAAGAGTTCTTTATGTTTTAGAAAATTTGTGAATCAAGATTCTGATATAAGAAAAGGATGGAGAATTATGAAAAACTTGTATAAAGTACTGGGGATCATTATGATCCTGGCATTCATTCTGAGTGCCTGCCGGGCTACCCCGACAGCTACACCTGAAACAACTACCCCACCAGAGACAAAACCTGAAGTGACTGAAGCGCCTCTGCCGGCAGAGCCTTTCCGTGTAGCAGTGGTGATGCCAAGCGCAACCAATGATTTAGCGTTTAGTCAGAGCATGTACGATGCCCTTACCCTGATCCAGGAAGAAATGGGCGCTGAGAATTTCGAGTTTGCCTACTCAGAAAACATATTCGTTGTGGATGATGCTGCTGCTGCCCTGCGCGACTATGCCAGTCAGGGTTATGATCTTGTGATCGCGCACGGTTCGCAATATGGGTCTTCACTGGCTGAGATCGCGCCAGATTTCCCTGACACCAGCTTTGCCTGGGGGACAACTGTAGATACCTTCACCTCGCAGGGAATCACCAATGTCTTCGCCTATGAAGCCAGGTCTGAACAAGGTGGTTATGTTAATGGTGTGCTTGCGGCCTCACTCTCGACAAGTGGAATCCTTGGTGAGATAGGTCCGATTGAAACCGGTGACGCCAAGCTTTATATCGATGGCTTTGCGCTTGGTGCTCAAGCCACCAATCCCGATATCCAGGTGAACATCAATTACATCGGTTCGTTTAGCGATGTAGCTTTGGCTTCGGAGGCTGCTCAAACCCAGGTGAATGCTGGTGCAGATGCCATGACCGGCTCAGCCCAGATGGTGGTGGGTGCAATCGGTGTGGCTGAATCCAGTAGCGTGCTTTGGTTCGGTACACAATCAAATCAGACTCAGCTCGCGCCATCAATCGTTGTCGCCAGCCAGGTTTATCACTGGGAAGTTGTACTGCGCGAGATCATCGCCAAAGTTAAAGGTGGCACATTGGGTGGAGAAGCCTTCGCCTTAACTTTAGCGAACAAAGGTCTGGTAATTGAATACAACCCTGCCTATACTATGCCAGCAGAAGTGGGTGCTAAAGCAGGTGCGGCTGAAGCCGGTATCATCGATGGTTCAATCGTGATTGGTGAGTACACTCCGCCTCCGACGCCCACTGCTGAACCCTTGGTCTTTGGTATGGTTTTGGTTGGTCCCAAGAATGACCATGGCTGGAGTCAGGCACATTACGAAGCCGGATTATATGTGGAGCAAAATCTGCCCGGTTCACGGATGATCGTGTTTGAATCTCTTAATCCTGCCGACAAACCAGAGGCTACGCTTGAAGGTGTGGTAGCTGACATGGTGGCGGATGGCGCAAAGTTGGTCATTACCACGTCTGATGAGTTTGAAGAAGATACCTCCACAGTAGCACTCAATTACCCGGATACCATCTTCATCAATGCCTCCGGTGATGATGTACATGCTGGCACAGCCCCTGACAATTTGGGTAACATCATGGGTCGCATGGAAGAAATGAAAGCGATCGCAGGTTGTGCGGCTGCTCTAGCCAGCCAAACCGGAAAGATCGGATACCTGGGACCATTAATCAACTTCGAGACGCGCCGTTTGGTTTCTTCAGCTTACCTGGGTGCCCGTTATTGCTGGGAGAACGTTCGGGGATTAGATCCAGCTGATTTATCATTCACAGTAACCTGGATTGGTTTTTGGTTCAACATTCCAGGTGTAACACTGGACCCGACTGAAACAGCGACGCAGTTCTTTGACTCGGGTGTTGATGTTATCATGAGCGGGATTGATACAACAGAGGCTATCGATGTAGCTGGTCAACGTGCTGCTCAAGGCGAAACCGTTTGGGCTGTCCCGTATGACTATGCAGGTGCATGCGATCAGTCTCCGGATGTGTGCCTGGGAGTACCATACTTCAACTGGGGTCCGGCGTACCTGCAAACTAGTACAGCAGTTCAGAATGGTACTTGGGCACAATCTTGGGATTGGAATGCCCCCGACTGGGCAAACCTAACCGACAATGACAAGACGCCGGTAGGTTGGTTTGACGGTCCTGGATTAACAGCGGAAATGAAGACAAGCCTGGATGCTATCATAGCCGGGATGGCTTCTGGTGAGATCAATGTTTGGACTGGTCCAATTACATTACAAGATGGCACTGAATACATCGCAACTGGTGAGGTTGCCACTGACGATCAAATTTGGTACCTCCCGCAGTTATTATCGGGTATGGTTGGTCCAAGCCAATAAGGTTAATTTACGAATCTATGGGGCAGGGGAGGCTTCTTCCTTGCCCCACACCAATCAAACGAAGAATGAATGACAGACCAGACGAACATTCCCATTAATCGACTACGCATCCATCACCTCGAAATGGTTGAAATCGTTAAGCGATTTCCGGGCGTGTTGGCGAATGACTGTATTAATTTCGATGTAAACGCAGGGGAGATGCATGCTTTATTAGGGGAAAACGGCGCAGGTAAGAGTACTTTGATGCGTGTACTGTATGGCTTATATCGTCCTGACCAGGGACGAATTCGGCTCAATGGGGAATTAGTACATATCGCATCACCGATCGATGCCATTCGTCTGGGGATTGGCATGATCCACCAGCATTTCATGCTGGTGCCCTCGCTGACTGTAGCAGAGAATGTGGCACTTGGTCTGCCTTCCTCGCGTGGTTTGGTCACGGATCTGGATAAGGTATCAAAACGGGTACTTGAGCTGGCGGAGGCTTATGGATTAAAAGTTGATCCAGGTGCTTGTATCTGGCAGCTTGCAGTCGGTCAGCAACAACGGGTTGAAATTCTCAAAGCATTATACAGGGGGGCGGATTTACTGATTTTGGATGAACCTACGGCTGTCCTAACGCCTCAAGAAGTTGATGAACTATTTATCACACTGAGGCAAATGAAACAGGAAGGACATTCATTGATTTTTATCTCCCACAAGCTGCACGAGGTTTTAAACATCAGCGACCGGGTGACAGTATTGCGAGACGGTCGTGTGGTGAACAGTCTAGCAACCGCTGAAGCAACTAAAGAAATCCTGGCTCAGATGATGGTGGGTAGAGAAATTGTAATGCAATTGCAGCGCCCACCGATTAAACGTGGCAAACCTCGTTTGGAGCTGCTTGATCTCTGCGCGGAGAGTGATAGAGGCACACCCGCATTACGTGGAGTGACTTTAGATGTGTGTGCAGGAGAAATCCTTGGCTTGGCAGGTGTTTCTGGGAACGGACAAAGGGAACTAGCTCAGGTTGTCACCGGTTTACGCCCGCTTAAAACCGGGGTAGTTCGGTTGGATGGGCAGGATACATCTGGAATATCCCCGGCTAATCTGCTAGAGCGAGGAATGGCATACATTCCAGAAGAACGAATGAAAGAAGGCGTCATTCGTGAATTCAACGTTTCAGAGAATCTTATCTTGCGTGAGCATGGCAAACCACCGTATGCTCATATGAGCTTTTTTAACTTTACAGCGATAGCAAATCGTTCCAAGGAATTAATCAATAATTATAATGTTAAGACACCATCAGTCGACACGCCAGTGAAAAGTTTATCGGGCGGTAATATTCAAAAGATCATCCTGGCGCGTGAATTATCTAGGCAACCAAAAGTATTAATTGCCGCTCAACCAACAAGGGGACTGGACATTGGTGCAACCGAATATGTTCACAAACGCTTAATCGAGCAACGCAGTGAAGGAACCGCGACTCTATTGATATCTGAAGATTTAGATGAAATCCTGGCACTATCCGATCGAATTGCGGTTATCTATGAAGGTCGGATTATGGATGTGGTAAATCGTGAGCAAGCCACTGCCGAAGGTTTAGGATTGCTGATGGCAGGTGTTCGCTCTGAGGAACAACCAATTTCATTATGAGTTATTTTACTGGCTATCATTGTTCCATATGTGGAGCAGAATATTCACCCACTGAAGTAATTTATACCTGTCCAAAAGATGGTGGGAATTTAGATGTTGTTTTAGATTACAACAGGATTTCCGATACATTCAAACCTGGCACACTATTTGCTTCCAAGGAGCTCTCTCTTTGGCGATATTTACCTTTATTACCTGTACCAGACCCAGGTGGAGTACGTACCCCTATACATTCTGCCGGATGGACGCCCGTATATTCTTCCGAGAAATTAGCCAGTCTTCTTGGACTGGATCAATTATGGATCAAAGATGAGAGTCGCAACCCAACGGCATCCTTCAAAGATCGAGCCAGTGCCATTGTTGTCGCTAGAGCACGTGAAATTAATGCAGAAATCGTCGTGACTGCGTCCACGGGGAATGCAGGCGCAGCACTGGCGGGTATGGCAGCTGCAATTGGTCAAAAAGCAGTGATCTTTGCACCTCGCACAGCCCCTCCGGCAAAAGTCGCCCAATTACTTATCTATGGTGCAGAAGTTTACCTTGTTGATGGGTCATATGATGATGCGTTTGATTTATCCATCCAGGCATCCAACGAATTTGGTTGGTATTGCCGGAATACTGGTTACAATCCTTTCACAGCCGAGGGCAAGAAAACGGCTGCACTGGAAATCTGGGAGTGGATGGGTGATATCCAACCCAAGCCGGCCAAAATCCTATCTGTTTTCGTGTCTGTCGGAGACGGAAATATCATATCAGGGCTTCACAAAGGTTTCATCGATCTGAATAAATTGGGTTGGTTGGAAGATATGCCCCGGATATTTGGAGTTCAAGCGGAAGGGTCTGCTGCGATTGCCAATGCGTATCTTGCTGGAACTGAAAGGATCACCCCAGTAACTGCGCGCACATTAGCGGATAGTATCTCTGTCGACCTTCCCCGGGATGGCGTTCGGGCAGTCAGGGCAGCGCGAGAAACTGGGGGAAGGTATATCAAAGTTACTGATGCTGAGATCGTTTCGGCAATTGCAGAGCTCGGCAATGTCGGGATCTTTGCTGAACCGGCTGGCGCAGCTTCTTATGCTGGTCTTGTGAAAGCAGTTCAAACCGGGATGATTAAATCTGACGACCCTGTGTTGGTCATCAATACCGGGAGTGGATTAAAGGATGTTCGCGCGGCAATGCAGGCTGTGAAGGAACCACTTATTATCGAGCCAACATTGACGGCATTAAAACAAGTCATTCCCTGGATTGGAAAGTCAGGAAACGAGTAAGCAGACGTTTGTATAATATAGACCAATTCAGGATGGGCATTTATGGATCAAAAAATAGTATATTCCATTATTGCACCTATATTTAATGAAGTGGGTAATCTCCCTGAGTTATATCGCAGGGTAAAAGAGACCTTGGAAAAAACTGGCGAAGCGTGGGAACTATTGATGGTCGATGATGGTTCCACAGACGGTTCGACCGATGAAATACGCAATCTCACCGCACAAGATGACCGTGTCAAACCTGTCATTTTTGCGCGTAATTTCGGCCACCAGATTGCAGTGACTGCCGGATTGGATTATGCAAAGGGACAGGCAGTGGTGATCATCGATTCAGACCTGCAGGATCCTCCTGAAGTGATCCTTGATATGATTTCCAAATGGAAGGAGGGAAATGAGGTTGTTTACGCGCAACGCTCAGAGCGGGAGGGGGAAACCTGGTTCAAATTACTCACAGCATCCATCTTTTATCGCCTTATCCTCCGCATCACCGATGTAAAGATCCCAATGGATACGGGGGATTTTCGGTTGCTTGATCGTAAGGTCGTGGATGTCATGAATGGGATGCGGGAAAGACATCGTTTCTTGCGCGGTATGTCTTCCTGGGTGGGTTTCAAGCAAACAGGAGTCTCATATAAACGAGCTGTCCGGTTTTCAGGTGTGACGAAATATCCATTTAAAAAGATGCTCAAGTTTGCCAGTGATGCCATCACCAGCTTTTCGTATTTTCCCCTCCAGATGGCAATGTACCTGGGTTTCTTTTCTGCCGGTATTAGCATCATCGCCATTCCGGTGGTCATTATCCTCAGAATTGTGGGGTCGCATGCATTTTTAGGGCAAGCATCGACACTGATTGCAGTTTTATTTCTGGGAGGGGTGCAGCTCATCTCACTTGGTATATTAGGTGAATATATAGGTCGATTATATGATGAGGCGAAGGGACGACCTCTTTATATCGTTCGGGAAGGACCGTCTACAGACAATAAAGGAGATTGGTTATGAAGATCGATTTAACGATTGATAATGAAGGCCGAAAGCGTGCCCTTCAACGTGTGCGGGAGCGGAATATTATCATCCCCACTTATGCACAAATGAAAAATCCGACGTACATCCCAGAAAAAGTCAGCCAAGAGTTGAGCACGATTGGGCTTTGGGATGTCAATCCACGCAACCTTTTTCGCATTACCTGGCATAATGACCCCAAAGCTCACGGCGGAGGATTCAGTGGGGTTAATTATCTCGAACTCCCCACCAGCCTGACTGGCACTCCTGCTCGGATCGTTGTTTTAATTGGAAAGTGGTTCCCGACTGGGGCACATAAGGTAGGAGCAGCATTCGGCTGCTTGGTTCCTCGGCTGGTTTCTGGACAGTTTGATCCATCCACCCAAAAAGCAGTCTGGCCATCAACCGGAAATTATTGCCGCGGTGGGGCATATGACTCTGCTCTGTTGGGTTGTGAGTCGATTGCCATTCTACCAGAAGGCATGAGTAAAGAACGTTTCGAGTGGCTATCAAAAATCGCCGGTGAGACAATCAAGACTCCCGGTAGTGAGTCGAATGTTAAAGAAATTTTTGATAAATGCTGGGAATTGCGCAAGTCTGGTCAGGATTTGATGATATTCAATCAATTCGAGGAATTTGGGAACTACCTATGGCATTATGAGATTACTGGTCATGCCATAGAAGAAGTATTGCGCCAGATTATGGGTCCTAAAGACGAATATCGTGGCGTGGTTTCTGCGACTGGTTCAGCGGGAACAATCGGTAGCGGTGATTATATGAAACAACGCTTCCCAACCAGTAAAATCGTTGCCAGCGAAGCATTGCAATGCCCGACGTTGCTCCAAAATGGTTTTGGCTCGCACAGGATCGAGGGCATCGGTGATAAGCACGTCCCGTGGATCCATAATGTTAAGAATACCGATTTAATCGTTGCCATTGATGATAATGCCATCGTCAATCTGGCGCGGTTATTCAATGAACGCGTTGGTCGTAGCTATCTGACTAAAATGGGTGTGCCGGAAGCAATTGTCAGCCATCTGGGACTATTGGGATTTTCAGGAATATCTAATGTGTTATCAGCAATAAAGATGGCAAAATATTATGAGTTTGGTGACCAAGATATCATCCTGACTATCCTGACAGACTCGATGGAGTTATATCAGAGCCGCCTCGAGGAGATGCATCTCGAGTATGGTGAATATACCGAGAATAATGCGGCAGCTGATTTTTCACGTTATCTCCTGGGTGAATCAACCGATCATTTGCTTGAGCTTTCCTATGCAGATCGTAAACGAGTGCACAACCTGAAGTACTTTACCTGGGTGGAGCAGCAAGGAAAAACATATCGTGAGATCCAGTCTCAGTGGTATGATGCGGATTATTGGAGCGATGTTCAGAAGCAGGTTCCAGAGATCGACGCAATGATTGAAGAATTCAATGCTGATGCAGGTATCAAATAGAGGTAGAGGTAGAACTTTGATCCAACCAACCTCTCTCGTCCTGGTCGCGATTGTCAATAACCCAAGAGATTTGGAGATCGCCAGGCTATTGGGATGGTATCGTATCCCTTTACGGACAGCTCCGAAGGTAATAGCCGTGGATTATCTGGCTTTCTACCAAACGGGTGCGTTTGGTGACGAAAAGTGGCGCATCCAGTATATCGCCCCAGTGCGCGGGCATGAATTAACCACCCGGGCAGAGTTATTGAAAAACGAGTCTGACCATCCGCGTGCCAGGGAAGAATACTATAAAGTCCAACTTGGAGCACTCGAGCGTCTGCCTCAAGCCATTCGGGCAGAATCATGGCGAAGGATAACATTTCTCTACACCACGGGTGAATATTTACTTCGAGCGACCAGTGTGAATGACCTGGTTGTGCAATCTGATGAACGCCAGTTATTATGGCAGGCATTACGCGAACGGGCAGTTGAGGGCTATTACAGCCAGGACTTACCCGGTATTGAGTTGCCTGAAGAGGTGCTGTCTATATTATTGGGGATCAAGGAAGGAGATGGATCCTATGGAGATGAAGATTGAGGATCTCTATAGATATCTTGATAATTGCTCTGATCCAATTATCAGATGGAATATGTCCAGACATTTACCGGGGCACACTTCATCAATCCATGACCTCCAAAATGCAAGGATAGACCTGGCCTCTTCTCCAATCATACAACGATTATTGAGTGATCGGAATGCTGATGGTCAAATCCCATTCCATCCCTATGATAAATGGTATGGCTCTCATTGGGTTTTATCAATCTTGGCAGACCTGGGTTATCCCGAAGGAGATAATTCGTTAAAACCGCTTATGGCACAATGTTATGAGTGGTTACTATCCAAGGATCATCAACGCTACATTCGGATGATTAATGGTCGGTTCAGGCATTGCGCTTCACAAGAAGGAAACTGTATTTATTATTCCCTGGCGCTTGGGTTGGCGGATGATCGAACAGAAGAACTTGTGGCAAGATTGATGAAATGGCAGTGGGAGGATGGTGGATGGAATTGTGATAAGCGCCTTGAAGCAGCCATCTGTTCGTTCAACGAAACCTTGATTCCCCTGCGAGGTATGGCTTGGTATGCAAAAACAACTGGTGACCAGCATGCAAAATTAACGGTAAATCGAGCTGCAGAAGTCTTTCTGAAACGCCAACTCTTCCGACGGTTGAGGGATGGGCAAATTATTGACCATAATTTTATTAAGCTTCATTATCCCAATTACTGGCATTATGATGTCTTGTTTGCTTTGAAGGTTATGGGTGAAGCTGGTTTTATCGCGGATCCACGTTGCAATGAAGGATTGGATTTATTGGAGAGCAAGATGGTATCCGATGGTGGTTTTCCAGCGGAGGAGAAATATTACCGGGTGGATGGAAAGAAACTATCCGGATACTCCCGGGTGGATTGGGGAGGAACAAGCAAAATACATTCCAATCCATTTGTCAGTGTTGATGCGTTTAGCGTGCTCTTGCAGTCGGGTAGGCTGGTTATGTAATCGACTATTACTTAACTACCTGGTTATTAATCCCTTCTTACCGATATTGATAAATTGATTTATGTATTGGGTCAAATTGATATGAATAAGAGTCCTGAAATGACATCTTTAACCATTCATGGAAAAACCTTGCATTGGGGAGAACGAACTTACATTATGGGCATTTTGAACCTTACCCCTGACAGTTTTTCCGGGGATGGTTTAATGCAATCGGATTCGACTCCTGATGAATTTGTACTCGACTGTAACGCAGTCCTAGAAAAAGCTCGCTATTTCGTGGAAAATGGAGCGGATATCCTCGATATCGGTGGAGAAAGCACGCGTCCAGGGGCGCAGCTCGTGAGTGCTGAGGTGGAGGTAAAGCGTGTGTTACCAGTTATTAAAGCGCTGGCTTCGAATCTTGATGTGATCCTATCGATAGATACATACAAAGCAAGTGTCGCTGAAGAAGCACTACAACAAGGTGCACATGTGGTCAACGATGTGTGGGGTTTGCATGCAGACCCCGACCTTGCAAATGTGGTTGCGAAATATCGAGTACCTGTGATCCTGATGCACAATCGTAGCTCCTGGGCGCATGCAGAGATCAAGGAGCGCCTAGGTGGGAGATATGTTGGCATCCCCTATGAGAATTTAGTCGAAGATGTAAAACGTGAGCTGATGGATAGTGTATCGATTGCCCGTTCAGCAGGCATTTCAGGCGACCAAATCATCCTTGATCCAGGTATTGGGTTTGGTAAATCAGTCGAACAGAATTTGGAGCTGGTTGACCGGTTGGATGAAATAAGAGAACTGGGTTTTCCGGTATTGTTAGGACCATCCCGTAAATCATTTATCGGGTATACATTGAATTTACCCCCAGACCAACGTTTGGAAGGGACTTCGGCAGCAATATCGATTGGGATTGACCGTGGTGCAGATATAATACGGGTTCACGATTTCCCATATATGACCCGCGTGATACGCATGACCGATGCTTTGGTTCGGCGAGGGAGCAACTAAAAGAAGGATAAGTTTTTCTTCGATAAATGCATCTGACTACAATTCGGGCTGGTATTAAAAATTAATTACAACCCTTTAATGAATCCTAATCCATATTTGGGCTATAATTCCTTCCCAAAATAAATAAAGAGATAAGTTAGGAGTTTTTATGCAAATGGATCAATTTGATGCTAAGGATGTATTGGAAACCAGTCGATGCAGGTTTACTATCTACCGGTTGGATAGATTGGAACAGCAAGGATTGACTCAAATATCCCGCCTCCCATTTTCCATTCGCATCATGCTTGAGTCGGTCCTGCGTCAATGCAATGGGAAAGAAATATTACCAAGTGATGTGATCAATCTAGCAGGATGGATTCCCAACCCATCTGTGAGAGCTGCATTACCATTTCGTCCTGCCAGGGTGATCATGCAAGATTTTACCGGTGTTCCTGCGATTGTTGAGCTTGCTGCCATGCGTGAAGCAGTAGCGCGCATGGGAGGCGATCCCCGTAAAATTAACCCATTGGTGCCGGTAGACCTGGTGATCGACCACTCCGTACAGGTTGATTTCTTTGCAACTCCGGATGCTCTGATGCGGAATGCGGAGCTGGAATTCCAACGAAACCGTGAGCGATACGAATTCTTACGATGGGGGCAAAATGCATTTCAAAATTATCGGGTTGTTCCCCCCGCCACAGGTATTGTCCATCAAGTAAATTTAGAGTACCTGGCTCAAGTGGTAAATTCCCAGAAACTTGGAGATGAATTTCTAGCTTACCCTGACACACTCGTCGGAACGGATTCACATACCACCATGATCAATGGATTAGGTGTGGTTGGATGGGGTGTTGGTGGGATCGAAGCAGAAGCTGCCATGCTGGGTCAACCCATTGATATGCTAATACCTGATGTAATTGGCGTAAAACTTATCGGTCAATTATCTGAAGGTATCACTGCAACCGATTTGACCTTGTGGATTACCCAAATGTTACGGAAAAAAGGTGTGGTAGATAAATTCGTTGAGTTTTATGGTACGGGGGTATCTTCCCTTTCTCTCCCGGACCGGGCTACGATTGCAAATATGGCTCCTGAATATGGAGCAACGATTGGATATTTCCCGGTCGACGATGAAACCTTACGATATCTAAAAATGACTGGTCGCACAAGAGATACGATTGACCTGGTGGAAAGCTATTGTAAAGAACAAACATTATTCAGAACAGACGATTCTCCTGCTCCGGAATATACTGAGGTATTAGAACTTGACCTTGGATCAATAGAAACTAGCCTTGCCGGACCTAAACGACCAGAAGACCGAGTCTCCCTATTTAATGTCAAGCAATCTTTTAAAAATGCCCTATCAGCTCCGATCAAGGATGGTGGATATGAGCTCAAAGATAGCGAATTGGATCGTTCTGTAAAATTTGGGGCAAATGGACATGCTTTGAAGATGTCTCATGGATCTGTTGTCATCGCGGCGATTACCTCCTGTACGAATACATCCAATCCATCAGTGATGCTGGCAGCCGGTCTGGTTGCCAGGAAGGCTATCGAGAATGGGTTAAGTGTCAAACCATACGTCAAGACAAGTCTGGCACCAGGGTCTCGGGTTGTGACAGAGTATTTGGAAAAAGCAGGATTGCTCGATTCATTGGCGAAATTAGGTTTCAATGTGGTGGGTTATGGCTGCACAACGTGTATTGGGAATTCAGGACCGCTGCCTGGTGAAGTGGTTAAAGCCATCACCAGTGAGAATCTCGTGGCGGTAAGTGTACTTTCAGGTAACCGGAATTTTGAAGGAAGGATCCATCCTTACGTGCGAGCTAATTATTTGGCTTCACCTCCACTGGTTGTCATTTATGCCTTGGCAGGGACCGTTGATATCGATTTGCAAAATGAGCCGTTAGGATACAATCCAGATGGTAGACCTGTGTATATGAGAGATATTTGGCCTTCCAATCAGGAAATTACCCAAACAGTCACCCAATTCGTCGACTCGGAAATGTTTAAAGTGAAATATCAAAGCGTATTCACGGGTAATGAGACATGGAATGCCATTCAATCGAGTAGTAGTGAACTCTACCCATGGGATAAAACTTCCACCTATATTCAAGAACCGCCTTTCTTTATGGATGGTAATGATAGAAAAACCAACATCCAACCAGTATTTTCTGCCAGAGTACTGGCATTACTCGGTGATTCCATCACTACAGATCATATTTCTCCCGCTGGATCGATCCCTGCGGATAGCCCAGCAGGGAAGTATCTCATCGCCAATGGAGTACAACCACGTGATTTTAATTCATACGGCTCAAGACGCGGGAATGATCGAGTGATGACGCGGGGGACATTTGCCAACATCCGCTTAAAAAACCGCATGCTTCCAGGCGTGGAAGGTGGATTTACTCTACACCTGCCTGAAGGTGAGCAGATGAGCATTTATGACGCTGCTATGGTATATCAACAGGAAGGAGTTCCTTTAGTCATTATAGCGGGAAAGGATTACGGGTCTGGTTCCAGCCGGGATTGGGCAGCGAAGGGGACGAGATTATTGGGGGTAAAAGCAGTGATCGCAGAATCATTCGAGCGCATCCATCGATCCAACCTAGTGGGAATGGGCGTCCTGCCACTCCAATTTATACCTGGTGAGAATGTTAACAGCCTTGGGATTACCGGGAAGGAAATATTTAACATCGAAGGATTGAATGAAAACATTGCACCAAATAGTGAATTATTAATGAAAATGATTAGAGATGATCAAAGTAGCGTGACTTTCCGAACAATAGTTAAGCTTAATACCCCGATAGAAGTTAACTATTATCGCAATGGTGGGGTGTTAAATACTGTGCTAATGAATTTGTTTTAAGGTAGAGAGATACAATAATGGGGGACCGATTATTAGAGAAAACACGTAACCACAATCAGATTGAAATAGATCCTGTAAGAGCAGATGCTTTCTACCCTTACAGGAGTTACGAGGCTGCCAATATTATTTGGCAGCTTTGTTTTATTCTTATCTATTGCCTGGTCAAGTTATCGTTACCCTTGTAGCCAGTCATTCCAGCTGGATGATAGGTGGGATCAGGGCGACTTACCGGCCTTCGATCCGGTTGGGGGGAGGATTTCGGAATCGGCCGAAAACCAACTGGTGAAGCATGGGGTGGATGAATGACTGCATTAGAAGGGTTTAAAGCAGGAGCCTGTCGTGGTCGATGAACACTATCTGATTGGCTGAATAAACGGTCTCCAGCGGCTGAGAACGTACCGATGATCAGGACCCGGATCATCCAAACCATAATTGCCACGAATATTGGTACGATATTGATCATCGTGTCGCGATCAACAAGTGTTCCACCTAGAGATTCATGATTTACAATTGCCAGGGCGACACCCCACCAAGTGAGAATGGCATTCATTGATGCGGCGAGTAGCCATGCACCGAAGAGATACCACACCTCTTTTGGTTCATTCGTACCTTGTTGGGGGGTAAACAAACGCGCAATGCCTGCAAAATCGATGCCACAGAAGGCGATCGCCAGTATAGTTGCCCAACGGATATTTAAGAAACGCAACCCCCCCAGCAAATCATTGAGGGCAAAATCCGTGGTGCTGTAGTTGAACAATTCAAAAGCCAACAAGGCACCAATGATCAGGATCCCAAATAGCTTACCACGCGAATAACCAATTCTGTGAGTGATGCGATTAATCGTGATGGATCGCTTAGCAGTGCTGTTCATAAATTGCCTCCTTGATGATCAATTTATTCGGATAAAAGAACAAATGTTCTAGTTATCCATATTATAGAACAAATATGCTATTTGTCAAGGGGCAAATCTGAGTAGCGATATACTCCTCAGCTTTTTCCACCAGCTGACGGTCGCCAACATATAGAGCAGTCCGTTGATGTAACGAAGTCGGATGGATATTTAGAATACTATGCCTGCCATCTGATGCATATCCGCCAGCTTGATGGGCAATAAATGCTAATGGTGCTGCCTCATAAGTTAAACGAAGCTTGCCATGTGGTTGGGTAGGGTCATGCGAGTCGATAGGGTAATAAAATATACCACCGGATAGCAAGGTTCGATGAAAATCTCCTACTAATGAGCCAATGTATCTCAGTGATAAAGGTTTACGACCCCCATCGATCCCTTGTAGCCAATGGGTGAATTTTATGACACCCTCGCTCCAAAAGGTTTCGTTGCCATGGTTGACGGAGTAGTATTTGGGTTTCACCGGGATATGGATTTCGGGGTGGGTTAACAGGAATTCACCAATCATCGGATCCAAGGTAAAGCCATGCACACCGCTTCCGCTCGAATATACCAACATCGTGCTTGAACCATAGATCATATACCCGGCTGTAACAAGTGCACTCCCTGGTTGTAGACAATCCTCCAATGTACCAGGTCCATCAGCAGAAAGCCGCCTGTAAATGGCAAAAATTGTGCCAATGGTCGCGTTGTAATCGATATTTGATGAGCCATCCAATGGGTCGAATAGTAAAACATACTTTCCAACTGGGAAACCCGCAGGGATGGGGAGGAGATGTTCATGTTCTTCTGACGCCATGACGGCAATTCGTCCGGTGTGATCATTCAAGCGAAATATCGTCTGATCGGCAAGCTGGTCAAGTTTCATTACTGTTTCACCCTGGATGTTGATTTCTTCGGTCGCACCCAGAATTTCTGATAAACCAGCTCGTGTAGTTTGGCTGGCAATAAATTTTCCAGCTAAGGCAAGGTCATAAAGTATGCTAGTTAAGGCACCGGTTGCTTCCGGGTGAATCTGTTGTTCCTCAAGGATGTGTCGTTCAATGGTGATAATCTTCGATTGGTTGAATCGCGTGTTATCCATTTCAGTCTCCCAAATAAAAGATATTAGTGTTTTTTCCAGTGTAGGACCAGTTGAGCTAAAGTTTTAATCAAACCAGCTGTAATGCTGTTACGCGCCAGTGCTCCTGCAAACCGGTAAATTCTACCTGGTATGCAGATTACTTTATTTCCATGAAGTGATTTCAATGACTCGCTAACGACTTGTTGGGATGTCATCCATAAATATTGGGGGACGCTTTCACGAGAAAATCGAGTGTATTCGGGGGTGTCATGAAACTCGGTGAGGGTGTAACCTGGGCAAAGCGCCTGCACCTTTATTGCGCTATTTGGTAATTCAGCTTGCAAGGATTCAGAGAATATGATCAAAAATGCTTTGCTTGAGCCGTATAAGACGCTTCGAATGGGTATAAGGCCTGCCATTGAGGCAACTTTGATAATAGCACCTTGATTTCGGGAGATCATGCCGGGTAAAACAACTCTGCAAAACATCACTGCAGCAGTTATATGCACCTGGAGCATAGCGAGTTCTTTATCGCTATCCATCTTCCAGAATCGCCCACTGAGGCCAAAACCGGCATTATTTATCAATAATTCAAGATTGGGTTTTTGTCTAATTTCTTGAATGACCTGCTCGATATCCGGTTGGTTCGATAAATCCGCTGGAATAAGAATAGTCTTAACCTTGTATTTGGATTGCAACGAATTACCAAGCTTTTCAAGGCGTTCTTTTCGCCTGGCAGTGAGGATCAGGTCATAACTCTTTTCAGCCAGCTGATTCGCAAATTCAGCCCCAAGCCCACTGGACGCTCCGGTGATAAGAGCAGTTTTATTTGATGGTTCTGGCAAGCTAGTTATCCTCTTTAGGTGGTTCCTGACCAAATATCCAGCCTTCAATTTTGTAGATATGGGGAGGAACAGGTTCTCCTGAAGGGTGGTTCCCAAGAACGACGTTTATCATACCATACAGCCCTACCAAAGCATCAAATCGATCTTCGCCATCAGGAAAATCCCCAAATCCCCATCCTTGTTGAGGCAATTAATGCCTCGTCTACTTACAATTGACGCTCTTCGGACCAAGCAATGAGTCTTTCCGAATAATATCTGCGATCAACCTGGCGGCGTTTACTCTTCCTATCAATGGAAGAAAATAATCCAAGGTGACCATAATACTCTGCGGGGTATGTCTCAACCACAATAATTTTCCCTG